>Ga0075157_10000054_pt1 | contig 126390 bp, 104 predicted proteins | sample JI81BgreenDNA_FD_70967 | JGI IMG/M metagenome (GOLD analysis project Ga0075157, IMG submission 70967) | Wastewater effluent complex algal communities from Wisconsin, to seasonally profile nutrient transformation and Carbon sequestration -... | ecosystem: Engineered > WWTP > Effluent > Algae...
CTTCATATCAATTTGCAAGGTTTAGAACCCAAATTTACCATTTCTTGCATATATCTCCAAAAATTATGGCACTTATTTTTCACAATATCAATGAGTTAAATGGTTTTTAAGGGGCGACTATTTAGATATTTGGTGCAGCCCCATCAGATAATCGTGGTACGGTCCTATCCACTCTGCTGCATCGATCACACCTCGCTCTAGGTTGGTATATATTTCTCCTGGAGGCAATAGGACGGGGGTTGCCCCAGATTTTTCTAAGATCTGGCCGCCTAGTCCAGGAATTCTCATCTTAAGACCTTTGAAATCTGAGAACTTTTCGATTTTCCTATTGAACCAGCCGGCCATTTGGACGCCCGTGTTTCCTCCAGGAAATGGGATGACACCAAAGTCAGCATACAATGATTGCCACAATTCTAGACCACGGTCATGATAAAGCCAAGCATTCATTTGCTGTGCATTCATTCCAAAAGGAACGGTTGTAAATATTTGGGTCGCAGGATTTCTTCCAGCCCAATAATAGCTCGCGCCACTTCCCATTTCAGCAGCTCCGCCAGATACTGCTTCGAAAACTTCATATGCTGGAATCAATTCTCCAGCTCCATATACTTTGATCTTGAGTTGGCCATTTGACATTTGGTCTACCAATTGTGAAAACCTTTGACATCCTTCTGCAAGCACAGGAAAACTTGCTGGCCAAGTGGTAACCATTTTCCATTCATACTTTTTTTTCGTTTGAATGGCTGGACCTTCAATTTTGCTGGTATCTCCACAGGAAGAAAGTGTCGAAAGGCCTGCTCCTGCTAGGACCATTCCAACCTTATTCAAAAAATCTTTGCGTTTCATTTTGTAAAACTTTGGAAGAAAGGATGTCAATTAGTAAATTTTTCCTCAGGATAACGGAAGAATAAAAATACACGTAAATCTACTAAATCTGCCGGAGTGGTGTACTTTTGTCCAAACTTTTTTTCATATGGACTTTAAAGAATGTCACGCTCTAAATGATGTAGCCCAATTTCACCGGACTTTTGGCTTACCTGTTTTGGAAGAGCCTTTGGTGCCCTCCAAAGAACGTATCCGTCTTCGCCTCTCATTGCTCGAAGAAGAGCTTAAGGAACTACGTGAAGCACTGGATGAGGATGATATCATTGAGACCGCGGATGCCCTATGCGACCTTCAATACGTACTTTCTGGTGCTATATTGGAGTTTGGGTTGGGTGAAAAATTTAAAGCCCTTTTCGATGAGGTACATCGGTCAAATATGAGCAAAACGTGCAATTCTATCGAAGAGGCGGAGGCTACAAGGCAGCATTATTTAAGAACTAAGGGAGTAGATTCACACATTGTTGAGAAAGAAAGCGCTTACCTGGTCTATAGGACAGAGGATGGAAAAGTCCTTAAATCCATAAATTACAGCCCGGCCGACCTAAAACAAATCTTGAAAGGGTAATTGACTCTTGGAAGGTTGATATTAAGGCTTTGGTGTTTTTTGCCCTTGGTTGAAAATTCCATTTAGGCTTTCTGGTGTAAACTGTAGCCCCATCTCAGCAAGCTCCTCGAAATGGATTTTTCCTTTAAGCGTAAGGTAAAATTTAAATTCGGTATTGCTGACCATTGCTACGATTTTTGTGATATATGGACCAGAATCAATAGCGTGTACGCTTGCCTTTATGTCTTTGTTTTTGATATTGATAAGCTGGTCGAAGCTCTGTTTTGTCAAACTTTCTTTGAGTTTGCCGCGATCCTTCTCTGAAATATCTTTGTCTTTGTAAAAAACGAGTACATCTAGGTGGTCGATAACTGTTTTAAAGTTTTTATCTGATTGCTTTAGGAATTTTGAGATATCGCCTTTGGCATTGTAGTGAGTTACACCCTTATCATTTCTGTATTTTCGGAAGATGTTGTCTATTTCATGTTGACAAAATAGAGCGGAATTCGCTGAGATAAGGAAAACAAGTAATTGAAAAAATAGGCGTAGATTCATCTTTGTACGAATGATTGGTGGTGAATAATTTAATTCTACTAGGTGGAAAGTTATTTCTTTTTCTTTTCCACTTTGTCGAGGTGTTCTGCGCCAGTAATATTCATTTTACCCGCCAATTTACTTATTTTATCCAAATCTAAGTTTCCAGTAAAGCTTAGCATGGTAAACCCATCCGCACCACCGATGAGCATCAGCAATTCTTCTATAGAACCAGCTTTCTCTTTGGTCAGAAATCGGATGTTATTATCTTTTTCTTTCATAGTGAGCAGGATTTCATATTCCTGCATGGGGATTTTTTTGAGGGCCTCTTGATAGTATTTCATACCATTTTTCTCGGAAGTGAGGATTTTGAGCCCTTTGATATCTTTTATGATATCTTTGACTTCTTTGTCGGTAGAATTATCAGCAACCTTTGTGGCCATTTCGAACATTTTCGGGCTGACGAATACTACTGAGAAATCTTCACTATCTTGGTAGTTTTGAAAATATTTGTCGACTGCACTTTTTTGAGCTTGGGCTATAGTGCTGATCGCAAAAATTAGAAAAAAGCCTATGATTTTGATACGCATGTCTATTGGATTATTTGAAAATATTGGAATTATTTATAGTTTGAACACTTTTGGCTGCTTGTTCTTGACCACGATTAAGCTCTGTAGAAAACATGGCAAGGGCTTGTTTGGTGATTTCTAGAGCTTCTTCTGGATCCGTGACCTCCACGTAGTTTGGACTAGGAGAAGGCGTCAAATAACTACGCACCCCAAAGATGGCTACAATTGCGAGTACGAAGATGGCAGCTATGCTTGGTATATAGTTTTTAATAGAATGCCGCATTACTACGACCTTATTAGACGCGGTATTTTGGGGGCTTTGGATTGGTTGGACTTCTGGCCCGACATGTACCACATAGCTAGCCATCAGTTTGAGTTCTTCATGGCCTTTGATTTCTGGGTGGGTAAGTAGGGTGGTAAATAGCCATTTCTCTTCTTCTGGGGAAGTTTCGGCATTCCAATATTTTTCAGCTAAGTCATTTACTTTTTTGATATCCATGATGATCAGTTGATTCTGATATTTTTTAATTTTTCTTTCAATTTTTGTCTGGCTCGAAACAATGCGACTTTGACTTGGTCTTCAGAAGCATTGGTTATTTCGGCAATTTCTTTATATGTATGTCCCTCCACGTCGCGAAGCAAAATGATTTCTTTCTGGTGGATTGGCAGCTCGTTGACGATGTTCATGACACTTTCGAGGGCATCTTTTTGTTCGGTCTGTTTGTCAGGCGTAGGGCCTTGGTCAGAAATAGAGAGGTGGTCATCTATATTGGAGGTTCTATTTTTTCGGCTCCTTATCTTGTCAATGGCCATATTCCTTGTCACAGTCATACACCAAGCTTCTTTATGCTCTACGTGTATAAAATCTTCTCGTTTTTGCCATATTTTGATGAGTAGTTCCTGCAATATATCTTCAGTATCATGTTCGTCATTCACGATATTGAAGCAAAAGCGGTACAACTTCGCTCTAAATGGTAAAACTTCCTTGATGATTTCGTCGTTTTGCATAGCCTATGATGATGACGGTATGGGCGCCAATTTGTTACATAGATTTTGTAATTTTGTGGTTCATTTTTGAAAATGTTATTAAAAAAGATAGATCGATACATCCTCAAGAGCTTCATTGGCCCATACCTCCTTTCATTTTTTATTGCGGAGTTTGTATTGGTGATGCAGTTGTTATGGAAGTATATTGACGAAATTTTGGGGAAAGGGATCACTACGCTTGAATTTTTAGAGTTGATTCTATATTATGGTCTGACCATTATCCCGATGGCGCTTCCGATCTCCATTTTGATTGCAAGTGTGATGGTATTTGGGGATTTAGCCGAAAAGTATGAGCTATCTTCTATGAAATCCGCTGGGATTTCGCTGTTTCGGATATTGCGTGCAGGATTTATCTTGGGAGTTGGCACCATGGTTTTTTCTTTGTTTGCATCCAATTTCTTAAAACCCATTGCTACTTTTCAGTTTAAGAAGAGATTTGAGTCCATCCGTCGTCAAAAGCCCCTTCTTTCCATTGAGGAGGGTGTGTTTAATAATGACTTTCGTAATTTTATCATCCGAATAGACGAAAAGATGGACGACGGTGTCAAGGCGAAGGGTATTCTTTTGTATGATAATTCTGAAGTAGATCCGAGTATGCTGAATATGATTTCGTCTGATAGTTGCCGAATGTTCAATATGGAGGATGGACGCTATTTCGTTATGGAACTCACAAGTGGCACGCAGTACCGGGAGCTGGTTCGCGAATCCAAATCTCAAACCAGTAGTACTTACCCCTTCATTCGCACGCAGTTTGATACTTGGACAAAGGTGTTTGACATGCAGGAATTTTACATTGCCGAGGATGAATTTAGCTTTTCGAGAAACAAAGAAGATATGTTGAACGCAAAGCAACTTCTTATCGAGAAAGATTCGGTGGATGCCAAAATTCAAAAAACCTACCAGAGTCTTGATTATAATTATGGCGGTATTCTCAATGCAAATGTTTTTCAGAACACAAAAGCAAAAGTGGACTCTTCTGTCATATCAGATCCGAAAATTCAAGAAAAACTAGTCGCCGAAGTAGCCAAAAAGATTGATAGCCTCAAATCACAACAGGGACCTGAAAATTTTGATTCTCAAAAACCCCAGACTACACAAAACCAAATAGAACAAAGTATTCGTTCGGCAGAAAGTCCTTCGAATTCCATTTATACCCGCGGAATTCGAAGGAAGGTGCAAGAAGATGCTAATAGCCCTGTATCAAGTTTTGCAGCAACCATTGATTCTGCAGATTTTGCTTATGTGATACCACGAGCTGCATCCTTGGCTACGGTTAGGCAAGATTATTTGATCAATAGTAGGTATGCGCTAGCCGAACAAACCAAGAACAAAGGATACCTTTTGCTTCGGTTCAATCAGCAATTCGCCTTTGGAGCTGTATGTCTGATTTTCTTATTTATCGGAGCCCCACTTGGTTCTATCATTCGAAAGGGAGGATATGGGTATCCAATGCTGGTAGCCATTATTTTTTATATGGTTTTCATTATCAGTACGATATTTGGCGAAAAACTTTTCAAAAACGATACTTTAAGCGGTCCAGAAGCTGCATGGATTTCATCTATGATTCTGATGCCATTTGCGATCTTGTTTACTTACCTCGCTCTCAATGATGTAAAAATGGGCTCTTTTGGATTAGGAAGCAAACTCAGCCAAATAGTCAGCGCAGGTCAATCCCTTCTTGAAAAATTTAGGAAACCGTCTCCACTAGGTTGACAATACCAGTGATGATGTACTGAATACCGATCGACATCACTAAGAAGCCCATAATCCGCGAAATGGAGTTAAGACCAGTCTTGCCAATTAGCTTAATGAAGATTGGGGAGAATCTCAAAATCGAAAATACGATAAAGCCTGTAGCCAATATGGTACCAAGGATGACGAGTCGCTGCGTCCAATCTGGATATTCGCTGTGAAATCCTATCAAAAGTGATATAGATCCAGGTCCACTAAGCATAGGCATGGCCATGGGAGCAAAAGAAATGTCTTCTCTCTCCTTAGCCTCAGTTGTTGCTTCCTGCTCTAAGCTTTTTTCTTTATCAGACTTGCCATTAAGTAAGGCGAATCCCGACATCAAGATAATGATCCCACCAGCAATTCTGACTGCATTGATGCTTACGCCAAAGAAGCCCAAAATGTAGCTGCCCGCCAAAAAGAATATACTAAGGATTAGCACAAAGTAAATACTTGTCTTTAGCGCAGTCGAGTTTCGTTCGGCTTTTGAGTAATCCGGCGTCATTGCTAAAAACATAGGAATCGCTCCAAGTGGATTGACCACTGAAATGAGTGCCGCTAAAATGGATATAATCATGGTATGGTTTGTAATTATATGTATTGAACTGCAAAATTACGATTTCCAATGATTAGAACAATAAAATTTGGAAATAGGTTTCTTTTGTTGGTCTAAAAAAGATATAATTTTATCAATACTGGAAAATACCAATTTGCCATGGCTTATAGCGATAGGGGATAAGGTCCATCGAAATGTTAGAAATCGGATGTTTTTTACAAAATAGAAATCCTAAATCTCCAAACTGCATACTTGCTTTCCACTGAGGGGAAAGGCGTATTTCTTGCCAATTTTGATACATGTCTTCAGACCATAGCACATCATCTAGTACTATAATCGAATGATCATGGGATAATGAAAGCAAGGTGTCGATATAGCTTTTCGTCGCTTGCCCATCATGATGCCCATCCAAAAAAATCAGGTCAAAGGCCTGTTTTTCTTCTATGAGTTGGGTTAGCCCATTTTCAAAATTTTGATTGAGGTACCGGATATTTTTATAAGATGCAGCTCGGTGCCATGATTGACTGAATTCTATCATTGAGACATTGGAGTCGATCGTGGTTACCATTCTATTTTCTCCTGCATTGGCGAGGTAGGCAGCCATGATACCCAGACTAGTGCCTAATTCCAAAATTTGCCCTGCATTAGAATAGCTTACTAAGTGAGAAAGAATACGGCATTTCCAGGAGGGGGAGATTCCATATTGAGCGAGTTCTGAAATCTTTGCACTTTCGTGCCTAAATGTGTGAAAGGAACCAGCGCCTTCATTTTTTGTAGATATCTGATCGGTAGATTGTAAAAACTTTTGTCGATATTGTTCTATCTGATCCCTATTTTTTGGAGGTTGCTTGCAACGAAGAACTTTCGTGTAGAAATCAAATATAGAGCTGTGCTGTGTTTGATAAATAGTTCTAGACGTGGAATAATAAGAGGCCCATACCTTCATCCTTCCCATCCATTTCGATGCGGTGGGGCTAGCTGATTTTTTTTCCAATTGGGTCATGATGCACAAAAAAATATACAATACAACTACAAACATAAGGAATGTATATATAATTAAAAGTTTTTTTTATTTTTGCATGGTTTTTAGTTCTATACATATTCAAAGTAAGATATATTTTTATTTGCTGTCTCATGTAGAAAACTGAAATCGCTCAGGATAAAAACTAGGATTATGGTATCAATGAAAGCTTTGTTTTCTATAGGTCTGATGGGCATTTCGTTCACAGTATATTGCCAGACGCACTTCCAGCGAGGCACCAACACCTATATCGGCGGTAAGGAAACTAGAAGTGCCGCTCCTATCGCTGTGGCCGACCTAAACGGTGACTATTATGATGATATCGTCACGATTCATCAAAATCGACAAATAGCTATCGGTTATGGGCAGGGCCCAGGTAATCCGATTTGGTGGGACAATAACATTTTTACTTCTGGAAATGACGAATGGTCTGTAGTAGTAGGCGATTTAGATAATGATGGTACTAGCGAAATTATCGTAAGTGGGCTTTATAATGGAGCAAAGATCCTCAAGCGAAATGGACTGGGTGCATATCAAGTCGTACAGACGACCACGAATAATTTTTTTGCTCAAGCTTCATCCCTCGTAGATATCAATTCAGATGGGTTTCTTGACTATTTCGTTTGTAATGACGACGGTGCAAATTTGATTTTTCTTAATAATAAAGCAGGGCTACTTGAGCAAGCGGATATTATTGACTTCACTCGAACACCTATTACCGATGCTTCTGGGAACTATGGAGCGGTCTGGGTAGATGTAAATAATGATGGAAAGATAGATCTTTACATCGCAAAATGCCGAGCAGGTGCGGATTCTCCGCTAGATCCGCGCCGTATTAATCAGCTATATATCAATCATGGAGATGGTGTATTCAAAGAAGAAGCTGCACAAAGGGGCGTCGCTTCAGGAGCTCAGTCTTGGGTGGGAAGTTTTGCCGACATCGATCATGATGGAGATCTAGATCTTCTGGTGGCCAATCACTACGAACCCCATGAGCTATTCATCAATGATGGAACGGGGCATTTCGATAAAGTTGATATGGGGGGTGTCGATTTCACTTCCTTTGCGATTCAGGCTGTGTGGAGAGATTTTGATAATGATGGCTGGGTCGACGTTTTGATCTCAGGAATCGATACAGATTTGATGATATGGAATAGGGGAAATGGGGTTTTTGAATCTGAAAAACTGGTCTTTGGAATCAATCGTGTACATTCCTTTTCCGTCGGAGATTTTAATGATGATGGAGCAGTGGATGTATTTGCTGGTTATGGGTCCGGATTCAATACTACGGGCTTAGCTCCAGACGAAATCTGGCTCAATACGGCCTCAAAAGGAAATTATCTAAAAATTGGTTTGCAAGATAAATTTGGAAATAGGACGCCTGCGGGTACCCGTGTCCTTGTTTTTCAGCAAGATCACCTCTTAACTCATACCTTGACAGTGGGCGAAAGCTATGGAATCACGACCAGTCCAGTGCTACACTTTGGTCTGGGTAATGCTGGTATCGATTCGCTTCAGATAATTTGGCCTGATGGTTCGTTTGACCGTTACTCTAATATAAAGGAAAATCAAATTTGGATCGCCACACAAGGTGTATGCATCGCTCCACGTGTCAAAATAGAAGAAGATCTTTTTTACTTGTGCCCAAACACTTCAGTCACACTTTCGGCACCTTCATCCATGGTTCGTGATTATCAATGGTCTAATGGCGGCACTACCGAAACAGTTACCATTCAGGCCCCCACTGTGGTAACTGTCCATGGAACGGATGCTGCTGGTTGTCCAATTTTTTCTTCCATATATCAAATCAGAAACGGTGCTTTTCATGAAAATACAGACTTGATCCTTGAGCAAGAAGTACTTACATGTTTTGGTGAATCTATCGGTGTTCAGTCCCTTCCTGGTATGAATTCGTACAATTGGTCTAATGGATTGTCTCAATCATTGGGGATGTTGTTTGGTGGGATCCACTACTTGGAAACAGCAGATTTCTGTGGTAATTCCTTCGTAGATTCAATCTTGGTACGGGAGGCAGATTTTCTAGAAGCACCCCAAGTAGATGGACAAACCCTTGATTATGGAGCAACACTTACGATACCATCATTAGATCCAAACTTCCAATGGTACGATCTTGCAGGTAATCCAATAGCTCTGAACAGTGCTGCATCTATTATCATTCCTGAAATGACCGCTGATACTAGTTTTTTTGTAGCCAATCGACAAAGATTGACGAATAGGACTGGAAGTGTAGGTATTCCTGATCCCGGAACTGAAATGGGTAATCTCAATAATAGTAGTGGCCTAGTTTTCGATGTGATGTCCCCGACTTTTCTGAAGAGTTTTGATGTCTATGCTTTAATCATGGGGAGGAGGACCTTCGAAATCATGGATTCAGAAGGAAATCTGATTTGGTCACTAACCATCATGCTATCTGCAGGTCTAAATACGGTTCCTATCAATTTTGAATTGCCTGTGGGTCAGGGCTTTGTGATGAGAACAAAAACCGCTGATAATCAATTCAATCTCGGTTCTAACGGACCACAATTGTCCAGAATTTCAGGACCTGGGGTTCGATATCCTTATACCATTGAGGGCTCTATTTCCATTGAGAGCTCTCTGAATGGTCCTGGATTGTACTTTTACTTTTTCAATTGGCAGGTGGACTACGATTTTGGTTGGTGTGAAAGTGAGCGTACCTTAGTCAATATAAAGGTCCTCGAAGACCCAAATCAGGTGATCGACCAAAACTTTGTTTCATCCGTTTTGATTTATCCCAATCCAGCATCGGACTTAGTTCAAGTATCAAGTGAATTTAATATAGATAAAATTTTGGTTTTCAATAGTTTAGGGATTCCTGTTTTAGGTCGAATACGACAACTTTCAACTCCAATATGGCAAATTGATTTGGGTGGATTCCCCCAAGGGCTATACTACATCCAGCTTCAGTCAGGCGCACACCGCATCTACCGAAAGCTTGTATTGGTAGAATAAAAGATCGCTTCTTTATAAGCTAATCTAATTCGATATTTGGATGGGGTCTTGATCAATGACGGGTTTTTTGAATAGAAACTTCTATCTTTGACCCTGCATGAGATTACGACGACTGACCATAAAGGGATTCAAGAGCTTTGCCAACGAGACTACATTGCACTTCAATGATGCAGTAATAGGTGTAGTGGGTCCAAACGGATCTGGCAAGTCAAATATCGTGGATGCGATCAGATGGGTACTGGGTGAGCAAAAAAGCAAAGAGCTGCGGCTCGATGCCATGTCTGATGTGATATTCAATGGTACCAAGAAACGAAAAGAAGCAGCGGCAGCTACGGTAGAGTTGGTTTTTGAGAATGACAAAAAACTGCTTTCTACAGATTATCAGACGGTTGCCATTTCAAGGACGCTATACAGAAGTGGTGAAAGCGAATATCGACTTAACGATGTGGTGTGCAGACTGAAGGATATCAAAACACTATTTTTGGATACGGGTATCGGTTCTAACAGTTATGCCATTATTGCGCTCGGAATGGTAGATGATATCTTAGCGGATAAAGAAGATGCACGTAGGCGTATGTTCGAACAAGCAGCTGGTATCTCGAAGTACAAGATCCGAAAAAGGGAGACACTCCAAAAGCTGACCGCGACCACACAAGATCTAGAGCGACTCGATGATGTCCTCTTTGAAATAGAGGGAAGTATGAAAACCCTCGAAAAACAAGCCAAACGGACCCGTAAATACTTTGACCTCAAAGACGAGTACAAGGAGCTCAGTATCCAACTAGCCCTGATCTCCCTTAAAGAACTGAAGGCCAAGTATAAAAAACTACAAGCTTTCATCACTGAGAAGGAAGACCTCCACAGAAAAGAAAATACCATCATCATCCAAAAGGAAGCAGAAGTCGAAAAGAAAAAAAGGCAGAACCTAGATAAAGAAATCACCCTCACGGGAAAGCAAAAGGAGCTCAATGATCTGACCTCAAAACTTCGAAACCTCGAGAGTGAGAAAAAACTACTCGAACAACAAATCCTATTCAATGATCAAAACCTCCAAAATATCCGCAATGCTATCCAAGAAAGTCAAAGTCAACTGGCTATACTAGATCCAGACATTAAAAAATTGGAAGATGCCAAAGTTGAGACTCAGGAGGATCTTCAGTATCTGGAGTCAAAACGGCAAACGGCGCTGACATTTTTAGAAGAGGTGCGCCAGAAATTTCTTCAAGTAAAAGAAGATGTAGATGCCCGTACCAAAACAATACAAAATCTTACATCACAATACTTTCAGCTAGAAAAAGACAGTGCAATTACACAAAATCAAATCGATAATTCCCAAAATGAAATTACCAGGCTTCAGGAACAACTTCAATCTGGGCAGCAAGACTTCGAAGGGCTGAAGATCGAGAGTGAACGTGTTTTCGAGATTCTTGAATCCAAAAATGAATCCCTAGCAAACCTTCAGAAAGAGGAGGAGGCAAGAATGGTTTTGGTACAAGGTCTAGAGAAAGATCGGGATAGTATTCAGGATCAGTTAATTAAAATAAACCGAAGCATCGATTCCAAAAAAAATGAGTTCGACCTCGTAAAAAGTATGGTGGAAAGTTTTGAAGGATTCCCGGAATCGATCAAGTTTTTAGCTCAAAACTGGAAGAAAAAGCCACCTGTGCTCGCAGACGTTCTTGATGCGGATGAGCGCTACAAGACGGCCATAGAGCAGTACATCGACCCTTATCTCAATTTCTTCCTAGTTGATACGGCAGAAGATGCGTATGAAGCTATCAAACTGCTCCATGCTGCACAAAAAGGAAAGGTGCATTTTTTTATTCTTTCTGAGATCGATCGACGGTACCAGGATTTTACATTCAGTGATGTTCTATTGCCCGATGTCATTCCAGCTTGGCAATGTGTCAAAACTATCAGAAAGTACGAACCCTTGGTCAAGTTCCTTCTTCAAAATGTGTACATCTCGACCAAAAGTGTGGAGGACTGGCGGTATGAGGCAGATTTGGAGAATGCTACAATATTGTCAGAGGGTGGTCATTTGGTCAAATCCCCTACCACCATTTCCGGGGGTTCGGTCGGATTATTCGAAGGAAAAAAAATAGGAAGAAGAAATAATCTAGAGGACTTGGAACGTTCGCTGGTTGGACTTGACACCCAAAAGTTGAAACTGGGTAAAAATTTAAACGATGTCAAGGAAGAAATTGCCAAAATGAAAGCAATCTCTACAAAGGACCTCCAGCAAAAGCTGACCCAAGAGATCAAAGCCCTAGATCAACAACGAATCGGTATTGGTATCAAATTGGATAGCTTTAAAGCTACCCGTGAAAAATACCAAATAGATCTCGAAAAAGCGCAGGAAAAACTTGCATCCCTTTGGCGTATACTCGCTGAATACCAGTCTTCTAGCCAATCGATCAAAGGTAAACTGACTGAAGAAGAGGGTAGAGATGGAGCCAATAGCGAGGCCCTTCAATCCTTGACAGACCAGCTCAGTCAAAGTACCGAAAAATACAATCAATCAAACATTGCAGTCATCAAGCAGCAGAATCTGCTAGAAAACCAACAGCGTGACCTCAAATTCAAATCAGATCGACAACGAGATCTTTCGATCCGACTGGCCAATGATAATCAAAAACTGGAACGAGCACAAAAAGAATACCTCGATGCCCAAGAACGATTGACCATCATCGGTAAGCAGCTGCAGCAGATGTACGTAGACAGAAAGGGATTTCAGGTCACCCTCAATGAAGCCGAACAAGCTTATTTCGAAGCAAAAAATGCCATTCAGGCTTTAGAGGATGATGTCAAACTTCGCAATAGACAAATCCAACAGATCCAAAGTGAGGTAAACAATGCCAAAGATGACTTCAATGACGTAAAGTTTAGAATTAATGCAGTTGGTGATCGATTGCAGATCGAATTTAACATTGCACTACAAGACATCATCGATAATCCAGTCGAAGAGCAGGTCGAACTTCATGTACTACAAGACCAAGTCCAAAAGATGAAGGACAAACTAAGTACTTTTGGTGAGATCAATCCAATGGCGCTGGAAGCCTACGAAGAGATCAAACAAAGGTATGATACCATCATCAGTCAGCGGGTAGACATCCTCGAAGCGAAAGAAGCCCTCATGAAAACGATCAAAGAAATCGAGGATAATGCCACGCATCAGTTTTTGGCATCCTTTGAGCAGATTCGCCAAAATTTCATCATGGTATTCCGAAGTTTATTTACGGAGGACGATGCCTGTGATCTCATTCTCCTAAATCCTGATGACCCCATCGAATCTGAAATAGAAATCGTGGCAAAACCCAAGGGAAAAAAGCCTAAATCACTCAATCAATTATCTGGAGGAGAAAAGACCCTAACTGCTACTGCATTACTATTTGCACTCTATCTATTGAAGCCAGCGCCTTTCTGTATTTTTGATGAGGTAGATGCACCACTTGATGATGCTAATATCGAAAAATTCAATCGGATCATCAAAAAGTTTTCAGATCACTCCCAATTTATCATTGTCACCCACAACAAGGCTACGATGGCGGCAGTAGACGTGATTTATGGCGTATTCATGCAGGAACAAGGAGTTAGTAATGTCGCTCAAGTGGATTTTCGCAATTTTGGGGAGGAGACCGTTTTTGAGACCGTCAATGCTCAAATATGAATTTTTTAGCGCATTTGGTCCTAACTCCTCCCGGAGAGGACTATACCATGATGGGCAATCTGCTCGGTGATTTTCTAAAACCAAAAGATTTTGAAAAGCTCGATATCCGATATCAAAAGGGATTTGAGCTCCATCTCCGCATCGATCAGTATACTGACCATCACCCTCGGGTCAAAGCAATGATCGGCCTTCTCAAGCCCAGCCAAGGGCGATATGCCACTGTGGTGGTTGATATTATGATGGATTACTTTTTGGCTCGGCATTGGTCCAGATTCGTGAATGAAGAGTTTCTTTCTTTCGAGCAAAGGGTCTATCAAGCTATGGAGGAACATTTGCCTGAGATCATACCTAATTTCGATAAAAGCCATGTACTATATCGGATGATGAAGGGAAGGTTCCTCAGCCAGTATCATACACTAGAAGGATTATCATTTGTCTTTACTAAGTTGAAACCAAGGCTGAATTTTGATAATCAAATAGAGCATGCTATTGAAGATATTCGCAGATTGGATTCACAGATTGATGTCGATTTTCTTCAGTTTTTTAAGGAAATAAAGGATTATTTAGGTCCAACCATTTGAAATGGAAAGATACTACAGATCATGGAAAGCATAGGATTTGGATCAAAAATTGGATAATATTGTTGTTTCACCTTGTAAATTTTTAGTCAAATGTGTGTTTTTTGTACGAATCAATAGATTAATTTTAGCAAGGAAAAATAAATGCCATGTTTAACTGAGAAAATCTAGTACTTTTACTTCATGATTTTTTGTTTTAGGATTATAGCTTTGCTGATTTTTTGGATGACTGCGTTTCACCTTATTTCCCAGGTGCCATTTACGTGTGAAGGACAGTTTTTTGTGTCTGTCACGAACAACAATCGGTCCAGTATATTCGAATGTAAGATCAACACCAATGATGGCCAGGTCGAATTTTCACCAATTAATGTTGAACCCTATTTTTTTCCGCTCAATGCGATTGGTTACCGGTATACGGATAATCTGATATATGGGATCAACCCTGATAATAATAACTTGTTTCATTTTGATCGTGAAGGCAATGCAGTCTTCCTAAAGCGACTGTTAGGGCTAGATCCATCCAGTGGGTATTATTCCGCGGCTATAACAGCAGATGGAAATTTTCTGATTTTGTTAGCCAGTCGAAACAACGTCAATACGCATATGATAGAGGTGGAACTCACCTCAGGAAATTATTTTACCCGTAGGATTGATCTATTTACGAATGGCCCACAAGCAGTGAGCATCAATTGTACGGACTTTGCATTTCATCCCACGGATGGTTTGCTGTACGGATTTGATAGTAGGTCCCGCAGGTTAGTCACGATTGCCTACCCAAGTGGTGAAGTTAGACAAAATGTGTTTCCTCCCTCAAATGAAATAAATAGGATAGGAGCATGCTTTTTCGATCCACAGGGGTTCTTTTATGGGTATGGATCCGCAAGGTTTGGCAATACTCAAGAGCGCAGTTTGTTTCGAATTTCAAGTGTCACTGGTTTGGGCGAAAAGATAGGGGAAGGCCCCATTGCTTCCAGTAAAGACGGGTGTTCATGCCCTTATGGCATCAGTCTTGAGAAGCGGGTTGCTCCAGCCAGGATAGCTGCTTGCGAAACGGCAGTCTACACTTTCATCGTCACCAATTCGAGTAGCATCAATTTGGAAAGTATTGATTTTGTGGATGAATTACCGAAAGATTTGACCGCGGTGGAAGTCCTGCGAAACCCTTATGGTGGTATAGTGGAAGGCTTGGGTACCAAGGACTTTTTGATTAAAAATATGAATCTGTCACTGGGTCGGGATAGCATCATGCTGCGGGTCATAAGCAGTCCCAATGCGGGCGGAACCTATGCCAATCAAGCTAGACTTGAAAATTTACCTGATTTTTTGGGTGGAAGTAGGGTTTCAGATGCAGTGGGGACTGTCATTATTGGCGATTCGACCTTATTGGATGTGGTGGCTTATGTTCCATTTTCCATTACCGATACTTTGAGAGGTTGCGAAGGTCAATCAGTCACTATTGATTTGGATCTTCCGCCTGATGTGAGCATTACTTGGCCAAATGGTCAGACGGGTTTAGGGTATTCTGTGAATCAAGAAGCTTGGGTACCTGTTATGATCACTGATCAATGTCAGAATTACCGAGATAGTGTGTTTGTAGATTTTTTCGAAAAACCGAGTTTAGCTCAATTTCCAGGTGATTTTTCTGTTTTCCTAGGCGAGGAAATGGTTTATGAACCGAATGTTATTGGCAATGGGCCTTTTCAATTGGTGTGGGGTTATTCCGGAAATCAAGTTGGGGATTGGTGCTCGACTTGTTCGATTTTGGTATTAAAGCCGACGGATTCCGGTGAAGTGACTTTGGCTGTCAGTGATGACAATAATTGTATTTCTGAGTACCAATTTTCAGTAGAAGTTCAGAAGGATTACAGTTATAGCTTTCCGAATGTATTGAACGGGGCTGGTTCCGGTGTAAATGCTATTTTCAAAGGAGCAGCAAAGACACAAGGTGTCATGCTTCGTTCGTTTTTAGTATTCGATCGGTGGGGAGGAATTATCTATGAAAATAACAGCATCCCACTATCCGAACTAGCTTGGGATGGTACGAAAGGAGGTCAGAGTATAGTCCCGGGAGTTTATGTTTACTTGGCAGAGCTTATTTTTTTAGATGGAGTCATTCGTAAGCACACTGGTACAATTACGATTTTGCGTTAGTGGGTTTTGGAAGTTGAAGTTTTGCTTCATTCCAGAGTTTATCCATTTCCAGAAGGCTCATTTCACGAAGTGGCTTTGGAGCATTACCCTCGATGTATTGGAATCGGCTTTTAAACTTTTGATTGGATTTTTCCAACGCGGTTTCCGGATCTACGCCAATGAATCTCGCATAGTTTACCATGGAAAACAATAGATCTCCGAACTCTTCTTCGATGTGGGCGGAATTCTTAGAGCGTACTGCTTCTTGTAATTCGGTCATTTCTTCTTTTACTTTATCCCAGACTTCAGCCATATTGTCCCATTCGAACCCCACTTGAGCAGTTTTATCTTGCATCCGATAGGCTTTTATCAGCGCTGGCAGGGCAGTTGGTACACCGGAAAGTACAGATTTTTTTCCTTCCTTGAGTTTGAGTTGTTCCCAGTTTTTTTTCACTTCGTCTTCATCCGCTACCTCGAGTGATCCGTAGATATGTGGGTGCCGAGCTATGAGTTTTTCGCAGATGGCATGAATGGCCTCTTGCATAGTAAATGCACCCTGCTCCGATGCTATTTTTGAGTAAAAAGTCAGATGGAGAAGTACGTCACCGATCTCTTCTTTAAGTCCAGATAGGTCTTTTTGATCAATCGTGTCTGCTAATTCATAGACTTCTTCGATGGTAAGGTTTCTGAGCGATTCTAAAGTTTGTTTGCGATCCCAAGGGCAGCCAGATCTTAGGTCATCCATAATGTTTAGAAGTCTTACAAATGCTTGTCCAGCCTCATCGTGGTTGGTTAATTTCATGAATCTATAATTTATTACAAAGTTCGCATAAAATATTAAGGTCTGAAGGATTTTTACCTAATTTTTCATTTTCGGCTTGGGTTATTGAGTGTTGAAAGGTATTTTTGCTGGTACTGCGATCAATTTCATCTTGCCAGAAAAAATCTTTTTTGGTTGATATCTGTTAATAATGGTAATTTTGACGTAAAATAATACCCAATGGCAAGCACATTTTTTGGTACTCTTTTGATCATTTTCACAGTATTCGGAGTATCCTTTCTACTAATGAACATTCGGCATATCTTCACAGGGAATGAGTTTAGAGGCAGCTGTGCTTCCAATAATCCAATGATCAAAAATAGCATGGGTGAGTGCACCGTATGCGGAAAAAAGCCAGAAGAAGATTGTAAAATGCCTGCTGTTGATAAATAAATAGTTGAGATCTTAAGAGGCAAGGTCCATGAGGAATTCCTCAGGTAGTGATGCTGGAAAACCTTTGAATACTTAGGGATTCATAGCTTAATTGACGATTAGGTGCCTTCCGTGATATGTTGGATTTTTTGATAGCTTTGCAGAGGTTTTCACTAAAAGCTATCTCGATATTGCCCTGCTTCCAAAGCCAATTAATGCACCCAAAAGAATTAAGGTAGAAGCTATGATAAGTACGAGCATATCGTATATTTGTTAGATATTGGTGCAAAAATAGCCCGCCATTTAAAAAAATCCATGTTTTCCCTGATGTTTTTTAAAAAAATACCATTTGAATTTAATTTTTATGTGATAAATATATGTAATATGTTTATACAGCTTTTCAGATTGAATGGCTTTGGTGTTAAAAAAATGGTAAATCTTAGTATCTGAGAATAGGATTTTGTGATACATTGGTTCAGGTTCTGTACTTTTGGCAGCAAAATATTTTGAAGAAGTCTAAATACTAGCCGACCTATTTTTCCGAAGAGCTAATTTTCGGTTTCTCGGTTGATCGATAGGTTAGCACTTACGAAACGAAAATAATCATGGTACGCAAGATTCTTACTTTTCTGATTTTATCCCTTTGTGTAGGCACGGCAAACTTTGCGCAGGCGCCGAAGAAAATGCACAGTGGTGAGATTTACGCTGCATTGCAAAAGGTCAATTTTTTAGGTACGGTACTTTATGTAGCTGCCCATCCGGATGACGAGAATACACGAATGATCTCTTACTTTGCGAATGAAGTACACGCGAATACCTATTACCTTTCTTTGACTAGGGGCGACGGAGGTCAAAATTTGATTGGACCTGAGATAGGGCCACTGCTAGGAATTATTCGCACTCAAGAATTGATGGAGGCACGAAAAGTGGATGGTGGTAAACAAATGTTTTCTCGAGCCAACGACTTTGGTTTTTCTAAAAATGCGGAAGAAACCATTCGGATCTGGGACAGCGAGAAGGTAAAGGAGGATGTCGTTTGGGCCATACGCAATATACGTCCTGATATCATCATCAATAGATTCGATCACCGTACATCAGGCACTACCCACGGCCATCACACCGCATCGGGCATGCTCACCCATGAACTTTTTGAATCTGCTGGCAGGGAGGATGTATTTCCGATGCAATTGAAATATCATAAGCCATGGAAGGCCGAACGTTTGTTTTTCAATACTTCTTGGTGGTTTTATGGTTCACAGGAAAATTTTGCGAAAGCTGATAAATCAAATCTAATCTCTGTGGATTTGGGTACTTTTTTTCCGCTCCTAGGAAAATCCAATACAGAGATTGCTGCAATCTCTCGAAGTAAGCACAAGTGCCAAGGCTTCGGTACCATGGGGGCAAGAGGCATCGCTACGGAATACCTCGAACTTCTCAAAGGAAATATGCCTACTGATAAGTCAAATCCTTTCGAAGGGATCAATACGACCTGGTCTCGGGTCAAAAATGGTGCTCCCATTCAGAAGTTGATGGATGAGGTCATCGCAGGTTTTGATTTCCGAGCCCCTGAACGCAGCCTCCCTAAATTGATGGAAGTGTATAGATTAATTCAGAATCTGGATGATCCGTACTGGAAATCATTGAAATCTGCACAAATCATGGAGGTCATCGAAGGGTGTGCTGGGCTTTTTTTGGAGGCGGTCAGCAGCACTCCGCTTTCACATCGTGGAGAAGAAATCAAAGTAGATCTAGAGGTGATTTCAAGGAGTGCTGAGGGCATCAAACTTGTGGGTGTTTCTATTCGTCCTGCTTTGAAAGATACGGTAATTCAAGGTCTTGAACTCCTAAAAAATGAAAAGTGGCTCAATACACAAACCATAGTGATTCCAGAGAATATGCCTTACTCAGACCCATACTGGCTCAGAAAACCTGGTACTACTGGTATGTATGATGTAGAAGATCAAACGCTCATTGGACTTCCAGAAACCGCGAGGCCTATTCAGGTCGAATTTTCGTTGGAGGTACTTGGTCAAATTTTGAAGTATACAAAAAACCTGGTTTATAAGTCGAACAGTCCTGAACTAGGAGAGGTGTATCGTCCTTTTGAGGTGCTACCAGAAGCCTTTGTCCAGGTCAAGGAGAAGGTGGTGGTCTTTGGCGATCAGTCTCCAAAGGAAATCCAAGTCGAGGTCAAATCCATACAGGCTGGGTTTAAAGGGCAATTAATCCTCCCTGTTGCCAATGGCTGGGCGGCTACACCGGCTTTTCAAGAGGTAGAATTAAAAGAAAAGGGAGAAAGCCAAACTTTTAAGTTCTTACTCACACCGCCTCGAGATGCTTCTGAGATTATAATTAACCCCGTAGTGATCGCAGACAATGGGGCACGATTTGACAAGGCACTTCAAGAGATTAGTTACGAACACATACCTCATCAGATTGTCTTGTTGCCGTCTGAATCAAGGGCAGTTCGCATCAATATCCTACGAAAAGGTCAGAAGATCGCTTACCTCATGGGTGCCGGCGACGAGGTCCCAACAGCTCTTCAGCAAATTGGTTACCAAGTAGATATGTTCGTGCCACAAGATATTTCAGCAGAAAAGCTTAAGTCTTATGATGCACTCATCATTGGAGTTCGAGCCTACAATAAATGGGATGAATTGAAATTCAAACAAAAGGATATATTTGCCTATGCAGAGGCAGGCGGAAATGTCATCGTCCAGTATCAAGTCAATAGGGGATTGGTTACCAATGACTTACTTCCATATTCAATTAAATTATCTAGAGACCGAGTGACCTTGGAAGATGCAGAGATGCGTATCCTGAATCCAAAACACCGAGTCTTGACCACACCTAATAAAATAGATTCGAAGGATTTTGAAAAATGGGTGCAGGAGCGTGGCCTTTATTTTGCGGGTGAATGGTCGAAGGAATTTGAACCAATTTTCTCATGTAATGACGATGGCGAGCCAGAACGTTTGGGCAGTCTATTGATTGCACCGTATGGAAAAGGTTTTGTGAGTTACACGGGGCTTAGTTGGTTCAGACAATTACCGGCTGGCGTGCCTGGTGCATATAGGATCTTTGCCAATCTGATCGCCCTAAATCAAAAAAGCTAACCGCACATGAAAGAGCCAGATTTCATGTGGAAACCCATATACACGGTTTTGATCTTAACTTTCGTGAGTTACTTGGTCTTATTCTATTTTTTAATGATGAAATTTAAGTAGCATGGGACTGCATTGGTTGGATTGGGTGGTACTAGGGGCCACCATGGTATTCATTGTAGGTTATGGAGTTTGGAAGACGAGGGGGGCACAGACTACGGATTCTTACATTTCAGGTGGCAAAGAAGCCGAGTGGTGGACCATCGGGCTTTCGGTGATGGCTACACAAGCCAGTGCCATTACTTTCATCTCCACACCGGGACAAGCCTTTCATGATGGCATGGGATTTTTGCAAATTTATTTTGGGTTACCATTGGCCATCATCTTCATTTGTATTTTTTTTATACCGAGGTACCAGAAAATGCAAGTCTACACGGCCTATGAATACCTAGAGACAAGATTTGGACTCCCTACGCGTACACTCACCTCCTTCCTTTTCCTTTTCCAGCGTGGTCTCGGAGCCGGAATAACCATTTATGCGCCTGCCATCATTTTGTGCACCATTTTAGGATGGGATCTCACAACACTCAATTTTATCCTTGGTATCCTCGTCATCATTTATACCGTTTCTGGTGGGACCAAGGCTGTATCCGTTACGCAAAAACAGCAAATGTTCGTCATCATGCTGGGGATGGTCATTGCCTTTGTACTTATCCTACAGTTGCTACCAGAGTCAATGGATTTTGGCAAAGCACTAACCATGGCGGGAGTTTCAGAAAAATTCAATATCCTAAATTTCAATTTTAACCCCAATGAGACTTATACCATTTGGTCGGGATTGCTGGGAGGTTTCTTCTTGTCCCTTTCTTATTTTGGAACGGATCAGAGTCAAGTACAGCGTTACCTTTCAGGCAAGTCTGTGAAGGAATCTCAATGGGGCCTTCTTTTCAATGGATTTTTGAAAATACCGATGCAATTTTTCATCTTGTTGGCAGGGGTCATGGTGTATATCTTCTTTCTCTTCCAGCCAGCTCCAATATTTTTCAATGAGGCCACCCTTCAAAAGCTAAGGGCAACTGAAAAGTCAGGGGAGTTGGTAAGTATGGAAAATAGCTACAAGGAAGTTTTTAATGAGCGTTTGGATTGGATAAATTCAAAGCAGGAGATGGATCTTTCTCCTTCCGAAAGGTCTGAATTGTTGCAGCTTCACGAAAAGGAGAAATCCCTTCGAAAAGATGTAAAAAGCCTGATCGATGACACCCTGCCCGACGAAGAGACCAATGATAAAGATTATGTCTTCATCTACTTTATTCTTAAATATTTGCCCATTGGTCTTATTGGGCTATTGTTGGCTATGATTTTTTCAGCAGCCATGTCTTCTACGGCTTCCGAACTCAATGCCCTCGCAAGTACTACGACTATTGATATTTACAAGCGCATCATAAATTCCGAAGCATCGGATGATCAATATCTTCGAATGACTAAATATTTCACGGTGATGTGGGGTTTGGTGGCCATCGCATTTGCCTGTGTAGGTTCTTTATTTGAAAATTTGATTCAGTTTGTCAATATTGTCGGCTCTCTCTTTTACGGTGCGATTTTGGGTGTTTTTTTGGTTGCCTTCTTTTTCAAAAGTATCAAGGGGAAAGCAGTTTTTATTGCCACCATCCAAGCGGAAGTGATCGTGATATCGCTCTTTTATTTCACACCAATTAGTTTTCTTTGGTATAATCTGATTGGATGCGCAGCTGTCATAATATTCGGATATATCAATGAGTGGATTTTTGGAGAGCGACTTAAACAGTTGGATTAGGTGGTTGGCGATTAGCCCGGCAGGTAGGATGATGACAGAAATTTGGAAGAAGAAGGAAAAACTTTTCAAATTCTTTTTGGATTCCGCAATTTTTGAATAGTTTGCATCCAAATTTCAATTTTATGCATAGAGAAATAAATCAGTGGTTTAGTCCATCCCTTCATAAAAACATGGAGATTGTAGAATATGGACATTACGGTACAGCATTATTACTTCTTCCTACGGCGGCGGCGGATTATCTTGAATATGAGCGTTTCTTATTGATCGATGCCATTTCAAAGTATATCGATGCTGGTTTGATCAAAGTTTATTCCATAAATAGTATCAATAGCGAGTCTTGGCTGAATAATGATATGGATGGTCGGCATAAAGCCATTCGGCACCAACAATTCAATCAATATGTGTATGAGGAGGTAGCACCTTACATCAGGTCTCGTACATCTGAGTCGACTCCTATCATTACTTGTGGTGCCTCATTTGGTGCACTACACGCAGCAAATTTATTTTTCAAACGACCAAATGTCATCAATGGGTGCATCGCTATGTCAGGTTTGTATGACCTGGGTGTGTACACCAAAGGCTATTGGGATGAAGATGTATATTTTAATAGCCCGCTACACTACCTCAACGATTTGCATGACGAATGGCATTTGAATATGATTCGAAGTTCACGGCACATACATATTTACACGGGTAGTGGTGACTATGAGGATCCAGATGGATCAAGGTATTTAAGTGGATTATTGAATCATAAGGGAATACCACATGACCTTGATGTTTGGGGATTCGATATTAAGCATGATTGGCCTACATGGAGGGCAATGTTGCCTTATATCCTAGAGACTAAGTTCTGATAAAGTTTATATCAGGGTTTCACGCCGATGACTGAGAGGGATTTTGGATGGATTCGAAAGTCGAGCTGCCGAGGAGCTTGAAATCCCTCTCCGTCTATGTGAAAATAATCTTCCTTTTCTAAGGTGATCCTAACGTGATCAGTCTGATAACTTTCTACAATTCTACTTTGGTGCAAGGTTTTATTTAAGAATCTTGGTGCAAGAAGTGCGTAATCAAGGATGCTAGATTCTTTGATGAGCATAATATCCAATAATCCATCATCTAGAGCGGCTGTAGGTGCTATGGTAAAGTTGTATCCATACATTGAAGCGTTGGCAACGGCTACAGCAGCAAATCGTCCGGTCATTTTACCGAAACTTCCTTCAATTGTCATTTTGGTGGGCTCGAATTTATTGGCTTCGCGAATGGTGGTCAAAAAATATTGCCAAAATCCCCTTTTTTTGTTCGTTTTCGTTAGGTATGCCACACGAGCATCAAATCCAATCCCCGAGACATTTACGAAGTTTTGGTCATTCACCTCACAGGTATCCACCCGAATGATGTGCAATTTATTCAGGGCGTCGATCGCTTTAATGGTATCTCTTCCCAAACCCAAATGCATAGCGAAGCCATTGCCACTTCCACCAGGCAAAATTCCTAGGATGACATCACTTCCGATCAGGGGATTAGCAATCTCATTGACCGTACCGTCACCGCCTACGGCAACAATTACTTGAAAACCACTATTTTTAGCTTCTTCAGATAGGGTAGTGGCGTGACCAGCTCGGGTGGTATAGCAGATTTCGTAGTCAAAGCGATGTTGATCAATTCTCGATTGCAGGAGAAACTCGAAGTCCTCCTTACTCGAGGTTCCAGAGAAAGGATTGACAATAATGCGGGTCTTGAGTCTTTCCATATTACTTAAAAACAAAATACCGATACATGGTATAATTGAAGATTAGGCCTACCAAGCTGGCGACGATCATCTTCGCAGTGACAAATTCCAATCCGTAGTATTCTTTGACGAAGTACACGCCAGAAGTATTGATAAAAAAACTAATACACGATGTGATGAGATATTTGATTGCTTGGTAGCTCAGCCGACCGTCTTTCTTGCGAAAAACCCATGTACGGCCTAAGTTGAAATTGGTCATTGCCCCTGCAATGTTGCCAATGGCTGATGCTGTCAAATAAAAGACTCCAAATACATGGTGAAGTAGTAAGGCTAATACAAAATCTACGGCAGTGGCCATGAGTGCAGCCAATTGAGATCGCACGTACGATTTTTTGATTGCTTTTTTAGGTGTTTCGACGATTGTTTTACTGATACCCATCCTATTGTTGTTGAATAAACATCAAAATTTGAGTAACGACTAATGCGTAAACCCCTGAAAGGGTATCGTCTAGTATGACTCCATGTCCATTTTTGATTTGATCAAGCTTTCTAATTCCCAAGGGTTTCCAAATATCAAATAACCTAAAAAGCACAAAGCTAATCAATAAATACCACAAATTCAAAGGTAAAGCCAGCATAGCGATCCACTGGCCGTGCGTTTCGTCAATGACGATTCGTTTAGGATCTGCGCCCCATTCACCCTGAAGGCCATTTGCAGCCCATACGCCTATGATATAGCTTAGTAGAATCAAAACAAATAACAAAAGGTTATACTGAAGGCTGCTTAGTATCCGGCCATGGTACAAAAAATAAATAGGTAGAGCCATAATTGCTCCAAAGGTCCCAGGTGCAATAGGGAAATATCCTACTCCGAGACTCGTCCCTAATATTTTTTGAATTTTTGCTTTCATCTGCATTATGACTTCTATAGAGAAGGCGGCCTTGAGTTCCAAAACCGCCTTCCATATGTATCTACAAAGTGCCTCCTTTGGCTGGCACCTTTATTATTTTAGGATTCGTAATCTTGACCCAAGTGTGTGATAAGCTCTTCTCCTCCGATGTACCGAATGGTATTCTCTAGTTTGTGCAACTGCTTGAAGATGTCATGCATTGGATGCACACCTTTAGGTGTTTGCGGAGATTTTAAATAGAATGAAAGCCACTCTTGGATCCCTGACATGCCTGCTCTTTGTGCTAAATCGAGGAATAAAGCCAAATCTAGAACAATCGGTGCAGCCAAGATAGAGTCTCTACAAAGGAAGTTGACCTTAATCTGCATGGGGTAGTTCATCCATCCAAAGATATCGATGTTGTCCCAAGATTCTTTGTTGTCACCACGTGGCGGATAGTAATTGATTCTTACTTTGTGGTAAAGATTACCATATAGCTCTGGAAACAGGTCTGGCTCTAGAGTTTCTTCCAATACTCCAAGTTTTGAAACCTCCTTTGTCTTAAAGTTATCTGGATCGTCCAATACGGCACCATCTCTATTGCCTAAGATGTTGGTAGAGAACCATCCGTCTACTCCGAGTGCTCTTGCTCTTAGACCTGGAGCGATGACTGTCTTCATGAGGGTCTGACCTGTTTTGAAGTCTTTACCTGCAATAGGCGTGTTTGTCTGTTTAGCCAACTCTACCATCGCTGGCACATCGCAAGAAAGATTTGGCGCTCCATTTGCATAGGGGATTCCCATTTTGATCGCTGCATAGGCATAGATCATGCTAGGTGGGATATCTTTGTGATTATTTTTTAGACCTTCCTCAAATGATGCAAGTGTCTGATGTACCTCAGATTCTTGAATATAGATTTCAGTAGAACCACACCATACCATGACAAGGCGGTCGCAGCCATTCTGCTCCTTGAAGTTTCTGATGTCTTCCATCAGAGCTTCAGCTTGTTCTAGTTTACTCATTGGTGGTTTGATGTACGTACCATCTAGCTTTTTTACATACTCTTTGTCAAAAACAGCTGGCATTGGTTTGATCGCCTCGAGCTCCGGACGGATCTGTAGAAGGGTATTGCCATCGATCACTCCAGCTTTGATAGCTGCCTCGAAAACATTGTCCTCATATACGTCCCAACCTCCGAAAACCACATCCTGAAGTGGGTGGATTGGCGCTACTTCGTGAATAAACGGATAATTTTTTTCTGTTCGCTTACCTAGTCTGATTCTACCGATCTGAGACAAAGCTCCAACTGGTTTGGCGATTCCTTTATTGGTAGCAATCACCCCAGCAATAAAGGTGGTAGCCACCGCACCCATACCAGGAGTCAATATCCCTAGTTTTCCTTTTGGTGCTTTAACTTCAATATTTTTACTCATGCTTACATTTGATTTATGTGAAAAATTTAGAGCCAATTATTATGTTTGTACCAATCTATGGTGAGTGGTACACCTTTGTCAAGTGGAAATTCCGGTACGAAATCCGAATCCTCAAAGCATTCAGCCGTATCGCAAATCCAACTTTCCGCCGTCAGTTCATTGAGCTTATCTTGATTCAGGATGGGGTAGGATTGTGTAATTTTCCCCATACTTTCACTAATTTTTGAGATGACCTTTAGCAAACCGACGGGCAAAGTTACGGAAATTGTTTTTCTATTCAAGTAACTTTTGATATATTGGTTGAGCTGGTCTGATGTATAAGTATTTCCATCAGAAACAAAATAGCCTTTTCGAACTGCGCTACTAAGCATACCTTTGATCAGCAGCCTTGCGAGATCTTCTACATAGATGAAGCTGAGCTTTTGTTCTTTCGCCCCAAGTTTTACCTCCAGACCTTTGTTGATCATTTTGAATACGGCTAACAAATCTCGTTCCTTTGGTCCATAAACTGCTGTCGGTCTATAGATTAGGTAAGGTAAATCGTCATAGGATTCAATAATTTTCTCAGCCTTCAATTTACTGACTCCGTACATGGTTACAGGCCTTGGTGTCATCCTGCTATCTATAATACCATGCTCTGAACCGTCTGCAGGTCCATAGGAAGCCAATGAGCTCGTGTATATAAATTTTTTGAATTGGACATTTGCTTGAAGTGCTGCATCAAGAAAGGTCTTAACATATCCTGCATTGACCTTATTGAGTTCATCCTGACTTTGGTGTTTGGTCAAACCCGCATTATAGATGACATAGTCGAATTGGTACTGCTTCAAGATTTCTTTGACTAGGGTTGGATTTTCGAAGTCCCAGGGTAGGCAAGTGACACCTTTTTGTAGGAGCTCTTGGCTATTGCTGCTTTTTCTGACTGCTGCATATACCTCTAGACCCGCATCCAATGCATGATTGACGATGAAACCTCCTATGAAGCCCGTAGCTCCCGTGATAAATAGTTTTGCCACTTACGACTTCAATTTTTTAGAAAAAAGACGATAGGTCTTATATTTTTCACCATTCAGGTGCTCTGCCGCAGTCCTCATCGGTAAATTGTTCTCTAGGATCCAAGAAGCTTCTCCTGATTCAAGGCCATTCCTTTTTGCTGCATTTATATAATCAGCAAAGAAAACACCCTCAATACCCATTTTACGGTATTCAGGAATTACACCCAAAAGTACTATTCTGATGTTTTTTACTTTTGATTTTCCAAACAGTAGCTTGAAAATATTGAAGGGCAAAAGGCGTCCATCCTTGAAATGACGAGTTATCTCATTGATATTTGGAAGCCCCACCGCGAAACCAACCATTTTTCCTTGATGCTCTGCTACAAAATTGTATCGCTCGTCCAATACTAATTTTAACCCCTCCGCTAAAAAATCAAATTCTTCATCAGTAGGTGGAACAAAACCCCAGTTTTTTTCCCATGCCTTTTTGTAGATCTCTTTGATCTCAACGATCTCCTCCGAAAATTTCTTCATATTCACCGATCTAAAAGAGATCCCCTTGGAATGAAGACGATCTTTTATAAGACCTGAAAGTCGGATTGATTTCTCACTTGCCGTGGCTGTGGGAATTCTGTATGCATAGAGATCCATTTCTTTATCATATCCACAAGCTTCCAGTAATTCTTTGTAGTACGGCTTATTGTAGGTCATCTGTACGAATGGGGGGCTATCGAATCCTTCCACCAAAACTCCTGCGGTATCATTGGTAGAAAAATTCGTAGGTCCGATAATTTGATCTACTTGAAGCAGGTTAAGGTATTGCTCAGCGTGTGCCGTCAAAGCTTTTGCTACTTGAAGATCTTCAATACAGTCAAAAAATCCAAAGAACCCTACATTACATTCATGGAAATCATTATATCTGGTATTGAGGGTAGCCGCAATCCTTCCCACCAGCTTACCATTTTTATAAGCCAGAAAAAGTGACGCATCCGAATGCTTAAAATAAGGATTTTTCTTTTTATTCAAAAGATCCTTAGACGCAAGGTAAAGTTCAGGCACATAATTTCTGTCTGTTCTATAAAGATCATGTGGAAATTGGATAAATGCCTTTTGCTGACTTGAGTTGACTACCTCTTTTATTTCTATTTCCCCCATGCGTGAGATTTTGCACCATCGAGGATGCCTAGTTGTTTGGCCAGTCGTGTGATTTTCTCCAAAGCCTCGTCGATTTGTGGCTTTGTATGTGTAGCCATCAAACTAAATCTGATTAAGGATGAGGTGCTTGCCACTGCTGGTGATACCACAGGATTGACGAATACGCCTTCTTCGAGGAGCATTTTCGTGATCATGAATGTCTTCGCATCGTCCCTGATATAAAGTGGAATGATAGGTGTCTCTGTATGACCCGTATCAAATCCAGCCTCCACAAGTGCTTTGTGTGCATATCTAGTATTGTCCCAAAGCATATCAATACGCTCTGGTTCTTGTTGGATAAGTTCTAGTGCTGCAATTACGCTGGCTGCATTTGCAGGTGCAATACTTGCGGAAAAGATCAAGGACCTTGCACTGTGCTTGAGGTAGTTGATGGTATCATTATCCGCAGCAATAAATCCACCGATCGATGCTAAAGATTTGGAGAAAGTACCCATGATGAGGTCTACCTTGTCCGTGAGTCCAAAATGGTCAGCAGTACCGCGTCCCATATGTCCGACTACACCCAACCCGTGGGCATCATCCACCATGACGTTGGCGTTGTACTTTTCTGCCAGCTGTACGATCTCGGGAAGTTTTGCAAGATCTCCCTCCATAGAGAAGACGCCATCTACTGCGATGATTTTGATCTTGTCCATTTCTGTTTTTTGAAGGACTTTCTCGAGCGAGTCCATATCATTGTGCTTATATTTTACCACTTTGGCAAAGCTAAGCCGCGATCCGTCTATGATACAAGCATGATCTAATTCATCCAATACGATATAATCATGTCGGCCTGGAATAGAAGATATTACCCCAAGATTTACTTGATATCCTGTACTGAAAACTAGGGCACCTTCCTTTCCAACAAATTTGGCCAGTTTCTCTTCTAGCTCGATATGTAGATCGAGAGTTCCATTTAGAAACCGGGAGCCAGCGCAACCCGACCCGTATTTATCTATAGCAGCTTTTGACGCTTCTTTAAGTTTTGGATGATTTGTGAGTCCCAAATAGCTATTTGAGCCGAACATCAAGACATCCTTCCCTTGGATTTTTACTACGGTATCCTGCTCTGATTCAATAGTCCTGAAGAAAGGGTATAGGCCCATTTCTTGGATCTTATTGGGGATATCATAAGCTTTCATTTTCTGCTTTAGCATGCTAATCGTATTAAGAATTATTTAATAGAAACTTTATTTATCGATAAACTCGGCAAAGATATTAAGTGATTTCCGAATTTTTGTACTCAAGATCAATTTTTCGAAAATAAATATCCCCACCAAAGCACAAAGTAGGCCTAAACCTACGTCAATGATGTAGTGATGGTAGGAATAAACTGCTGCATACCATATGCCGATAACGTCAATGAGAATAAGGATGGGTATCCATAATTTTCTGCTTTCGGTAGCGTAATATAAGGCCACAACCGGATAGGCCGAATGTAAAGATGGTACGGCTGCAAAAATGTTTGAGTTTTTGGTGTACATGTCTTCGAAGAGTGGATAACCTATTAGTTCGTCAAATCTAAGCAATTGTGCAGCATTGGCTTGAACGGAATGGTCAATGATCGATCCGTACTCGGCATAATACCAAGGTGGAGCAGCAGGAAAGCTATAGTAAACACAGAAGCCCAATAAGTTCGTAAATAGGAAAGCCGCTGTAAACCTTATTAATTTCTCTTTATCTGTTTTAAAAAAGTATAGAGCCAGGGCAAGTGGTACAGGTACCCAAGTCAAATAGAAAATTCCGGATATCAGGTCAAAAGCTACATGCGGGTACATCGCGAGATACTCATTTGGAGTCAATTGTTCAGGACCTATTCCAAACCAACTCTTTTCTGCCAAATAAAGGGATTCGGTGGCGATAGGATTAAAAAGGTAATTTGGGAAAGCACGCATCGAATCGTAGATGATCCAAAATGCAATGAAGAATACGAATCCAAAGGTAAATTTTTGGGTTAGTCGTGAGCCAAAAAACATGGCAGTCAAAAAAACCAAAAAATATAGATGGTCCATCCTGAAACCCACTACAAAGTAGGTCCACGCTAAGTAGAGCGTCGAAAATATCAATGCTATTTTGACATTTTGTTTTGTGATGGTAGGATAGCTCATTGGTTTCGTTCTATTTTTCTTCGATAATCCTTCTATCAATCGATGAGTAGGCGTTCGAATGTTTTGTTTTTTGTATGAACATCATATCCGTACAAGTCTATGTATTTTACGCTCGGAAAAACCCCAAATTCCTCGGCGTAAACATAGATGTTGGTTATAACGGACGAGGTATTCGAAATGTTGGTTACAACTCGATAATCTGAAGAATCCTCAAGTCTCGTAAGAAACAACTTCAAAGATGGATATGCTTTAAAGTAAAAATCTATAGTATGATTATTAATTACCTGATGATCAATACCATATGCCAAGTGGGTTTGAATCGAATTCAACTCTTGAATTTCTTGTGTGTCATTGTACCTCACCCAAAAAGCATAAATAGGGTCGTGGAGTTGTACAAACCCATCTAGACCTCTGTTCAGTTGGTAGATTACTGTGTTGGTATTCTGATTTCTCTGAATGTAGAAAAGCATATCCTCAAAATCTGGTTTTGGATAATGGTCGGGTAGACCACTCACTCCTGAACTTGGATTGAGGGTTTCGTTATCTAATTGAGATTGAAGGTAGCTTAGCATAATTTATTTTTATGGAGCCAATGTTTTCTTCACGTGCATCATTCGGCTTATGGCCGTAAGATTCGTAAGTATCGATAATACAAAAAGAGGGAAGGTAAAAATACTGATGGTTTCGAAAAGTGGGAATGGTAAAAAATCTACGATGATTCTTACATCTCCACTTACATTAGAAGAAAATAGTCCGCATAAGACCCCCGAAATCCCTATCAGTAAAATTCTTTCAGGCCGCTGCATCAGTCCTACGTCTGCCATTTTCAGACCTAGTCCTTCTGCTCTTGACCGAGTGTAACTTACCATCACTGAACCTATCAAAGCAACAAACGCAAAAAGTGAGGAAAGAAAGTAGTGGTGGGCAATTAGATAATAACAGATTCCTAGAAACATTATCATCTCGCTATATCTGTCTATTACAGAATCGAAAAATGCTCCATACTTACTTTCTTGTTTACTGACCCTAGCCAGCCGTCCGTCTACCATATCCATCAATCCTCCAAGCAAAATAATCATCCCCGCCCATCCGAGATCCGTATGAATGTCCCGCTCAATAGTCTCTGCCCCATAAACTAGAACAATAGCTGCTATAACATTAATGAAAAGACCCACCATGGTGATAGCATTTGGCGTGACACCCCATTTTACTAATAAGGAGATGAGGGGTTCAATGATTTTGTAGACCAATTGTTGCCCTTTTACTTTCCAATCTTCTGCCATCCTAGCTACATTTTTGGTTTTCCATGTTCAAACTGCTCAGAATACTGGCTCTGTTTGATCATTTTTGCAAAATTAGTGTTCTTATGGTATTATTCACTTGTTTTGGTGTTTGTTTTTTACTTGACATCAGAATTTCTTCATAATTTATACTTTCGGCTATGTCTTATGAGCAAGAATTTCAAAGGCCTTCTGTGGCAATGGTTTCCTATCACAATACTGCTCCATTTCTTTATGGATTGCGAAAGACGGGCATCATCAATCACATAGATCTACATTTGGTAAAGCCTTCGGACTGTGCTGCATATTTCAAATCTGGGCTAGTGGACATTGCGCTCGTACCAATCGGTAGTTTGTATGATTACAGTGACTTTGAAGTTTTTTCTACCCATTGTATTGGAGCGGAAGGTTCTGTCCGTACTGTATGTATCTTTTCACAAGAAACACTTGATCGAGTTGATACTGTATTTCTAGATTCTGACTCTAGGACTTCGGTTTTGCTTGGTAGAATGCTGCTAGAATGGAAGTTTGGCAGGAAGTTCGATTTCATTGAAGGTTTGCCACATCAGATGGATGATTACCCCAATGCAGCATTTTTGCTTATTGGGGATAAAGTTTTCGATGCCGAGGAGAGATTCAATAGGAGGTGGGATCTAGCGGAGGCGTGGGAGGAAGCTACGGGACTTCCCTTCGTGTTTGCCGTTTGGATCAGGAGGTCGGGCTCTCATACTACTTTTCCTTTAGCGGACTTTGATGCAGCTCTGGCATATGGAGTAAATCACATCGATGATATGCTTTCCGAAAGTCCTGATTTGACAAGTTTTAGGGATTACTTTAAAGAAAATATTTCTTATCATTTTGACGATCAAAAGCGTATGGCTCTCCTCAAATACTTCGTTGGTCTTCAAAAGTTGTATGGATGGCCCATACCTGATTTAGAACTTTCTAAAGAAGAAAGCTACGCCAAAAACTAGTTATATCAAAACAATGCCAAGATAGCCTACAAAGCTAAATTTTCATTTTCGATCGCTTCACGAGGTAGTTTTGTAAAACTTGGTTGAATCCATTTTCGATATCCGTTTCTACAAAATCGATTTTGTATTGAAGACATTTTGCAAGGAGTTCGTTTTTATAAGCTTGCACTTTTTCTATGTATAGTGACTTCACTTGGTCAGATTGAAGGCGGATTTCTTCCCCAGATTCCAAATCTACGAACAAATATGGTCTTTGTTCGAATTCAAAATCTAGCTCTGTTTGCTTATCTGTCACGTGAAATAGTACCACTTCGTGTTTTGCAAATTTCAAGTGCTGAAGTGCTGAAAACAAAGATTCTGAGTGGTCTGGATCATCTAGCATATCAGAGAAGATTATTACCAAAGACCTTTTATGAATACTGTCAGCGAGCTGATGGAGACATTGAGCAGCCGAGGTCTGCTTTTTCTCAGATGTATCGGAAATTAACCGCTCGAGGTGGCTTAGCATCAATTGGTAGTGCAGCGTCGATGATTTACATGGCGTGTGAGTTACAATCTTGTCTTCAAAAAGAGAAAGCCCGAAAGCGTCTCTCTGTTTTTTTAGTAAATTCATCAGAGCGGCGGCTGATACGGCTGAAAACTCAAGTTTATTCAATCGGTTGGTTTCTTTTGGGTAATACATGGAGGAGCTGGTATCAATAATGATTTGGCATCTGAGGTTGGTCTCTTCTTCGTACCTTTTGACAAACATCTTATCACTACGGGCATAGACCTTCCAGTCTATGTACTTCGTAGATTCTCCTGGATTGTAAAGCCGGTGCTCAGCAAATTCTACTGAAAATCCATGAAAGGGAGATTTATGTAATCCAATAATGAAGCCTTCCACCACTTGATTTGCAAGAAGTTCTAAATTCTCTAATCTTTTTAGATCATGACGGGAAAAAAAATCCATTTGAGTAATTTTTCAGGAATGAAGATGCGTAGAGTTTGATTTGTTTCATCGGCCAATAAAAAAGGGCCCCCACCAAAGGTAAGAGCCCTAATATCTTACGACAATATTTAGAGATGTGCTTTGATTTTTTCTTCTAGGGCAGCCTTCGTAGTAACCCCAACATGTTTGTCAACGATTTGTCCGTCTTTAAAAATTAATAGGGTAGGGATCGATCTTACACCATAATCCATACTTACATTTGGATTGTGGTCCACGTTCAATTTTCCTATGGTTGCTCTTCCCTCATATTCTTTAGCCAACTCTTCTACTACTGGGCCAATAAGTCGGCAAGGGCCACACCATTCTGCCCAAAAATCTACCAATGCAACACCTCCTGAAAGCGCTGTCTCTTTGAAATTGCTGTCTGTGAATTCGAAAGCCATTTTACTTTAATTTATTATTATTGAATGATCGGTTAACATCTATGTATTGTCAAAAGTTTCAAGCAACCGATATAGAATGTCTTTTTAACATAGTTTTACCATTGGGATCGTATTTGATCAATTGGATCATGCACCTGTGTAGTCTCGTACGGAATCTACCATAGGTATCCCATCTAGAAAATCTTTAACTCGATCCCTTGTGATGTAGAAATTTGGTAATTCTGAAGCTGGCATTGGTTCAGCAGGCGCAAAGTTTTCCTTTAAATGATTGACTTGTTTGCCATTTTTCCAAAATCGAAAACATACATGGGGACCAGTTGCTAATCCAGTAGATCCTACGTACCCAATGGTTTGACCTTGTCGCACACGTACTCCTGGCCTGATTCCTGCAGCAAATTTTTGCATGTGCAGATACTGCGTTTGGTAAGTTTTGTTATGTCTTATTTTGACAAATTTCCCATTATTGCCCCGATACGTCGCTTCTTCTACGACGCCATCCGCGACTGATCGGATGGGGGTTCCGTAAGGGGCTGCGTAGTCTGTACCAAAGTGAGGAATTCGGACTCCTCGGACTGGATGAAGCCTACTTAAGGAATATCCAGATGAGATCCGTGTAAATTTTACTGGTGATTTGAGAAAGGCTTTTCTAGAAGGACGCCCTTCATAGTCATAGTAACCTTTGTACTTCCCATTTTCGTAGTGTACCGCATAATGTTCACCATTACTATTTTTGTAGTAGGCGCCAAGGAGCTTGCCAATACCTATTTCCTCATCACCAACATACTTTTTCTCATAAACCAACTTGAACTCATCGTCTTTTTGCGTATGGTAAAAATCCACAGAAGAGGATAGGGCATCTTCCATAAGACCGATGATGGATGGATTGACAGATTGTTCTACCAATGCATTCCAAAGCGATGATCTTATTTTTCCTGTCGCAATTTCTGTGCAGGTGGTGTATGGTCTCTCTACCAATTCTACCTGTTTATCACCTTCGAGATTGTACACGACGTAATGGAGGGGCCCGGGCTGGTAGACTACAGCTTTCACAGGACCACATGCATGGTTTCTTACAAAATGAAAATCCTTTCCGTATCGAATTTTGCGAAGGCTGAAGACATCTTTTGCCTTTTTTTCTATTTCAAGTATTTGATCATGGCTTATCCCTTGGTCTATGAGAATGTCGCTAATCTTATCTTCTTTCTTTATTCGGTACTCCCTGATATCATGGTAGTCTAGATCATACCCGAATAATTGATTTGAACTTTTTTTGTAGCTTAGATTTTCTTCGTAATTACCAGCAAATAATTCCAATTCTTTGAATCCGATGACCAAAGTGGCTGCTAGTAGGCACGATAGGACAATGTCCAGTCTGAAAATATGCCGCTTTACTTTTTTTACCTTTTCTGCGATCACAGCTGTATATTTTTTGTCCGCACAGCAAAAGGGAAACCGTCCGGGTCGTTAACATCTTATTAATATCAAGATCTCATTTATCTCAAATGCTTCGCAAAATATGACTTGGATGTGTAATTGCCAAACTTTTTTCGTTACAAAGTTGGAATTCTTTGTGTAATCAAAATATTATTTCATCATATAATGATTTTTAATAAGGTATAAATATATCTAATTCATTTATATGTTCCCATTTCGATAGTCTAGCTTTCAAATTTTTGGGTATAACTTTTTTAATGAACTTGAGGATTTATTCATGCTAGGAAAAAGTGGGCGCAAACAAAATTTAGTGAATAAAATGTTAAATTCGTAATATCTTATCAATGATACACATTTTAGATCGATTTCTTCGACCCATACATGCAGTCATTCCGATACTCCTTCGACGGTAAATGGAAAGTTCTTAATTTTCATGAAGCACAGATAGCACTAAACTTTGGCGAATTTCTACCTATGCACAATAATAAGATGAGCGTATTTCCGTTAATAGACCATTCAACTATCTTTTTTACCATTGGATATAGATTTACACCAATTTTTTGTTTGTCAATGTCTACATTCTTCTTGTCGTACCAGGATACATTAGGATTGTATACAATCGCGGATATTAGAAAAATCTAAATTTTTCTAAAAACATATGATTGTTTATCGTAATATGTTTATCTTTGTCCCTCGATTGGTTAAATCCTTTGTAACGAATTAGTTTGACATCCGTACAAGGTATATGTAAACCGTTAAATCATGAACCATGGTAGATAGATTGTCGTCGTTTTTTATTTTTTGCTCGGGGATAGACAGAAATGTTCTAAAAAGAACCCCGACCGAATTCAATAAGTACGCTGGTATAGGCGCTACGGTATTTTTTACTGGAATTTTTGCCTTTTTGGCTTCGAGTTATGCCCTCTATACGGTATTTCAAAATGTGATTTACTCCGCTTTATTTGGTTTGGTATGGGGTGTAATGATCTTTAATTTGGATCGATATATCGTATCGAGTCTTAAGAAGAAGGGTACCTTTTTGAAGGATTTTACCCTTGCTTTTCCTAGGTTGGTATTAGCGATCATTATCAGTTTGGTCATTTCAAAACCGTTGGAATTGAAAATTTTCGAAACTGAGATCAACGCGGAGATCGTCGGTATGCAGCAAGAGAAGCGCAAGGAGCATGAGACACTACTTAAGTCACGATTCGAAAAGGATATAGCTAAAGTAGAAGAAGAAATTGATGACTTACGGGCTGAGCTCTCCACTCAAAAGGGGCAAAAAGATGCCTTGATGTTGGATGCATTAAGAGAGGCAGATGGTACAGGGGGCTCAAAAATCAGAAACATGGGTCCGATCTATCAGGCAAAGATGAAGGCAGCACAGCTAGCTGATGACCAATATCAGGAAAAAATGCTAAGCTTGAACCCTAAAATCGAAGAGCTCGAGGCGAAAAGACAAGAAATTCTGGATATGCAAAAAGATGAATTGGTATCAATGGAGGCTTCAGCATTGACGGGTTTTGCCTCACGCATGGAAGCATTGAGCAGAGTAAGCGCTAAGTCTGATGCGGTCATGATAGCAAGCTTGTTTATCATGCTTTTGTTTATCTGTATTGAAACAGCACCACTCTTTGTAAAATTGATTTCGGAACGATCACCTTATGACTATGTGCTACATAAGATTGAGTTTGAATATGAGATGGATCACAAACGTCGCACCACTATTCTTGCCCTCGATACGAAGAATAGAATAGAGCATGAGACGAAGACTAAAATTCATCAAAACATAGAAACCATCGAAGCTGAAAATGAGCTTTTCTCCGAAGCCCTCAAAAATGAAGTGGCTTCGATCAAAAACCAATCCTTCAATCTACGTTCCTTTCTCAAAAATCGTCGGCTGACTTTTGAGTAAAAAAGACAATAAACATCCAAAAAGAGGACTGCTTGAATGATATTTGAGCAGTCCTTTTTTGTTTTAACAAATTTAATGAAAAAAAACACAATTTTAGCAATTTTTCTATGGTTGTCATCAAGTTTTTTAATGTATAAATCCTTTTTGTTTCGTTAGAATCAAACTATCTTTGCGCTGCAAAAAATACCATCAAAAATGACAGCTTTAGTAATAGCAGTTTTTATCATAGGTTACATAACCATTGTTTTTGAACATCCACTCAAATTAGACAAAACGGTTCCAGCATTAATCATGGGTTCGCTCTGTTGGGCAGCACTGGCAGTAGGATTTAGCATGGGAGGGGTATCCATTACTGATGGTGGCTCGGCTATCTATTCCGTTGCCGATGGCGTGATCGGTGGAGACCACGACCACTTTTCTGAAATCTTATTACACCACATTGGTATTATTGCGGAAATTCTAATATTTTTGATCGGCGCCATGACCATCGTGGAGATAATTGATTTACACAAGGGGTTTAGCGTCATCAAGAGTTACGTCAAAACTGACAATAAGAAAAAACTTCTTTGGATAGTGGGAATTATTGCTTTTTTCCTCTCAGCCATCATTGATAACCTGACTGCTACCATCGTATTAGTCACGATTCTTCGAAAGTTAATTACAGATAAGCAAGATCGCCTCTGGTATGTTTCTCTGATCGTCATTGCTGCCAATGCAGGTGGTGCATGGAGTCCTATAGGTGATGTCACCACGACGATGCTTTGGATCGGAAAAAAAGTTACAGCCATGGGGCTTATTGAGTGGGTAGTCCTGCCATCGGTCGCTTGTTTTGCTATACCTTTTTTGGTAGCTTCAAGATATAAGGTTTTTTCTGGAAAACTTAAAGTGGAAGAAGAAGGTGTACAAGAGGATAATCCACTTCTGTCAAGTCGCACTATGCTTTTTCTAGGTTTGGGAGCCATCATTTTCGTTCCTATTTTCAAGACGATTACCCATTTGCCTCCATACGTAGGAATGATGCTGAGCATGGGCTTTGTTTGGGCGGTGTCTGAGTATATCCATCCGGAGGAAGATTTTAGCGAGGAGCGAAAGCATTTGTACTCTGCTCACAAGGCGTTATCTAGAATCGAACTTTCTTCTATCTTATTCTTCCTTGGTATCTTGATGGCTGTGGCAGCCTTAGAGACGGTTGTCATTGGCGGGGTGGGTTCACTTCGTTATGCCGCAGAGGGCCTAGAGACTGCTATCCCCAACAAGGATATAGTGGTGATGCTCCTTGGGACTTTTTCAGCAATTATAGACAATGTTCCATTGGTTGCTGCTGCGATGGGAATGTATTCCTTTCCTATAGATGATCATATGTGGCATTTCATCGCTTATGCAGCTGGAACTGGTGGTAGTATGCTTGTGATTGGATCCGCAGCAGGTGTTGCAGCCATGGGTATGGAGAAAATTGATTTCATTTGGTATTTCAAAAATATCACATGGTTGGCCTTTTTAGGTTTTGTGGCCGGCGGTGCAGTTTTCGTGCTTTCTAAAACTCTCATTGGCTAAAACTTCGAATTATTGACAACTTTCTTTGCCACAGAGGGCGACTTATGAATACCTTACACATACCTTAGGATTTGTTTAAGTAAACATTTCTAAAAGGCTATCGTTCCACTTGTAATTGCTACCTGCATAGTATGGAGTATTTCCACTATCATTAGCTACATGGTTTTAAATCAAAAAATAATTAGGTCATGAGACGATTATCAGTTTCTTTAGGTATATGGTTGGTTTTGGTTGTATCGATAACAAGCCCAAATTTGGTTTTTAGCCAGAAAGGTACTATGCTTTCAAAAAGCGACAACGACCCGAAAGCAAAAAAAATTCTTGATGGAATTAAAAAAGATTTTGATAAATACAAGTCTGTCGAAATAGAATTCGACTTAGAACTCGAAATGCCTCAACAACCAAAAGAACTGCAGAAGGGAAAGCTGATGTCACAGGGCAAAAAATTTGCCGTACAGATGAAAGATCAGGAGATCTACTGTGATGGAAAGACGGTTTGGTTTTACTCTAAGTCAAATAAAGAAGTGCAGATCAATCATTTTGATGAAAATGATAAGGCTGGTTTTTTGTCTCCTGCTGAGTTACTTAAGATGTACCAAAACGGTGACTTTGTGTACGCAATTACCGGTGAGGCTACAGAAATGGGTTCTACTGTGACTCATATTGAATTCAAACCATTAGATGGCAATAGTGAATATTCAAAGATGAGACTTTCCATCGAGAAAAACACAAATAAGCTGAAGCAATTCAAAGTGTTTTCAAAAGATGGATCTCGGTATGCGCTGATTTTGAAGACTTTGACTCCGAATAAATCTTTCGGAACCAATACGTTTGTCTTCAACCCGAAATCCGTACCGGGTATTTATGTAGAGGATCTTCGTATCTAACCGGACCTAGGATAATGAGGCTATAAAAATTTTTCAAATTTTGGAGGGCATTCAAAATTCATTGGCTCCTTGGTAACTGGATGAATAATGGATAATTCGGTGGCGTGTAAAAATAATCTTTGTGCTCGCTCTCCATATAGATCATCTCCTAATATTGGCATACCGAGTCCATTGGGGTGTGCGGCGTGTACCCGAAGTTGATGAGTTCTCCCAGTAATAGGATGAAACTTGACGATAGTTTTGTCAGATATTTCGCCAGTTATTTCGAATTCTGTTTTTGCTGCCTTCCCATATTCATAGCATACGAGTTGCCTAGGTCTGTCATCGAGATCCACACGAAGCGGGAGGTCGATGGTACCTTTTCTTGGACCTTGGTATCTACCTTTCAAAAGTGCCATGTAGGTTTTTTTTATTCTTCTTGAGATAAACTGGCGTTGTAAATGGTGGTATGCTTGCTTTGTCTTTGCGATCACCATGAGACCAGAGGTAGACATATCCAGTCTGTGGACAATGAGTGGTCCGGTGGCATGAGGGAAAAGTGCGAGCATTCTTGTATAAATCGATTCCTTTATGTTTTTGCCTGGTACAGATAGATAGTCATGCGGCTTATGGATGATGAGTAGGGCTTCGTCCTCATAAAGTATCGGAATTGGTGTTTTTCCATCTGGTGCGTCGAGCATGGGATTGGGTTCCATGGGAATTCCAGCCAGCATGTGGCCCAGAATCGGTTCGCACTTTCCCCGACAGGCAGGATAATGCATGCCTTGGGTTCTGATTTCTGATGATGGGGATTTTCCCCACCAAAATTCCGTCATACAGATGGGATCTAGGCCATGCTTAAATGCGAATTGTAAAAGTTTGGGAGCCGCACATTCCCCTGCTCCTGACGGTGGCTTTTGGTCTCCTTCATTGCCAAATATATCTATAAGGTCTTGACTTTGACCATTTTTGTTGATGAACTTGTACTGTTCGAATAGCTTTTGTTGGAGCTCAGCTGATTTTTGCTTTCTAAGATCTTTTAGGATTTGGATGTTTTTTTCCTTTTTTCGAACAGCGATTTCGAACTGCTCCATCTTTTCTGAAATATATCTTTTGAAATCCTTTGCTTGAAAATGGTGATAAGCACTTTCGCGGGCAAGTTCTGACAATGCCATTTCATGCTCTTCGGGTGGTGAGAGCAGTTTTCTGATTTCGTCACGATGTTTTTTGGCCCGTTTGTGGAAAGTTTTCATTGCCTCTGCTAGGAAAAGACTGTCTTGGTAGGTTTTTTGTTTTTCTTCTTTGAGTGTGGTATATGCCTTATCATTTTCTAAGGCTTTGATTTGGGCATTGATCTGATTGATTTCTTCTTCTCCGCGCTTGTAGAAGCCATCGGGGTCCAGCGTGTCAAAGATGGGGGGCACAAAGCCCCTATGGTAGTTTGAATTCGCTAGTTTTCCAGAGAATGCCTGAAGGTATCCGATAGAGTGGTCGGGTAGCTTGACCACCAAAACGCCAAACATTTTTCCAATTTCTTGCAATGATTGGTCGAGTGGGTCAATTGGACTAAGGGAAGATAGCCAGGACTTAAGCTGGGCTGCAGCTTTTTCACTCCAAAATCTAGGTTTGTAATAGAATGGAAAATTAAACAAGGAAGGGGTTTCTGTACTTTCATTCTCTTGATTTTCAAATCGATGGAGGAATTCCATTAGATCGTCTTTGCCATTACTCATTGGGTCAAAGTTCTATCTTTAGTTCCTCAATTTCCAAGTCTACATGAAGCTCTTCATTTTGGATATAAAGTTTACTAAACTTGATCTGGTGAAACGATATTCCAGCTTCTGGAAATTGAAAGTGCAAATGCTCCAATAGTTGAGATTCAAAAATGGAAGAATAGGTGCTCAGTGCGAATGGGAAGTATTTTGATACATATCCCTCAAGTAATTTTTGGATGACGGGTGCTGTAAGTTTATGAAAAAAACTATCAGGGGTGATCGTAATCGAATGAGAATCTAGCTTTAGTACTTGATTTTCTACATCCAATAGTGGCTTTATCCTAGCTTCTACCTTGGCTTCTATTGGATCCTTTAATTTAGTAGTTAGATTGATCCCATTCAAAAAGTTGATTTTGATATCCTCTAGCGTCACTTTTTGACCACCAAATTCTAGCTCATCTACCATATTTTTGACCAAGTTTTCGAGATGTTGTGGTTTTAAGGTTATGGTACCCAGCATTGGAGCGGCGGACTTGATTTCTTCCTCTAGGGTTGTCAAGCTATGTTGAATGGTGTTTGGATTTCTCCCATCAGCTGTAATTGAAAAGTCTGATATCACTTCAAAGTTCAAATCATGTTTGCCCCATTTTGATTTTTCTACCTGCCAAAGTATGCCTTCTGGAAAACCGATTTCAAATTCATCGATCATCGGAATGCCTGAGAGTAAGTTTTTTATCTTCTCTGTTGTTTCATTTAGTTCTGCTTTTATGTATTTAGGTAATTCTAGGATAGTTTCGTGGATCTTTGCTGTCAATATCGGGCCGATATGGTTGATGATGAGTCCTATCATTTTTGGGGTTTCTATTGGCAAATCTGTATCCAAGTCCTTGGGTGGTGATTGCCATTGATAGTTGCTCAGAGATACTTCATATCGCCATATTTCTTCGACTTTGGAGATTTTTATCGGACAATTGATCCATACGGCTCCATGCGTAGTTTGTGAAAATAAACCGTCATTTTTCAGTAAGTCTATCTCCACTGGAATAGAAAGGGTAGCAGTCCATTCGTGAAATGAAATCTTTGGGCTGTCCATTAATCTCATTTTTCCCTGAATATCAAGAACATCAAATTCGAAGCTCTCAAATATTTTCGAGATATGGGGCTTGCTGAACTTGCTAATGTAATCTTCGCCTATTTTAAGAAGGAGGCCCATGCTTTATTGGTTTTTAGATTCTATGAGTTTAGTCAGTTGGATCGTCTGAATCAGAAAATAGCTTATTGCCATTGTACATAGACCTACAAGAAGTCCTGCGAAGAGATACACAACTACTGCATGCAATTCTCCCATAAGTTTGCCGAAGAGTTCTGCTGCAGAATTTGCATTTTGGGCATCTCTACCGGCACTAATTCCCGCTCCTAGACCAAATCCTAAGAGGAAACTCCAGATTGTGGTCCTTTTGACATCAGGGCCATAAAGACCTACCACAGATAGACTAAGAGCAATCGGTAGGATAGTCCAGTGGTATTTTGCAAAGACAATGAGCAGAAATCCAGCTAAGAGGATGAGTGTCAGCTTTATTTTTTGGTTCATGATTTCGAAGGTTTGAACTTTGTTATTTGGGTTGTTTTAAGGGTAGACTTTTGTAAGTATGGTACGAGATTCAGCCTAAAATACTCATTTTTTGACCAGGGTTCGAGCATATCTAGATAATGCGGGCTTGTTGGATTGCCTGACTGTCCGCCTGGGTAAACGCCATATGCCTCGACGGGTGTGCTTAGGTGTACGATCATTCGCCACGAAGGACCATATTCTTTCCCAATGGCATTGATGACATCAGGACTTCCGCCTAGTTCCAAAGTTTGGCTAGATAATGCTGGAATCTTTAAGAGGTGTTTGATCTCTGTAGGTCTATATTTTCCCCATGCATGCTGCTCTGTCTTCAATGAATCGAAGTGGCTTTTGGTTTTTTCAAAGGCTATTTTGATGACGGTTTGGGCATTTTCTTTGATATCTTTTGTGGTTTTGATGTCGAAAATTGGATGATTTGGTGATTCTTTTATGATCTCGATCAATCTCATATCCTTGACAGATAAGAGGTTTTGATTTTTCTCTTCCTCCAAGACTTCATCTAGACTAAGGTCATAGACTTGATCAAACCAATAATCAAAATAGCTGGCAGCCGATTCTTGTGGATTGTATTCGTAATTCCAGCTTTTTAGTTTCTGGATGATTGGATGTTGGTCTTCATTGACAATGGTTTGTAATTGAGGCAAAATGTAAGAAGCTTTAACGCTGTAATTATTTGTCTGTATTACTTTCATGTCTATTGGTGAGAGTCGATCAGAGGTGTCTTGAAGCAATCGATCTACCGCATGATTTCTGAAGTCTTCAAATTTTCCAGTGAAATAGTAAGGAAAATTTGAGGATACAGATCTTTGATTTGCACTTAGTATATAGTTTCTTTCTGGGTTTAGGACCTTTGGCAGTTGGTCTCTAGGTATGAATGATTTCCAGTCGTAAGCTGTGGTGTTTCCATTTTTGACGAATCTTCCATCCTGATCTCCTTTGACTGGAAGTGTCCCATTGACCGTCAAAGCAATATCTCCGGCATTGTGAGCAAAAATAAAATTTTGGGCTGGGCTCTGAAATATAGAGATTGCTTCCGAAAACTCTTTTTCAGACGTCGACATCATTGTTTGGATGAAGACATTGATGTCTGGCACGGCTGGAACATCCGATGCCAACCATCTTCGTGCGAGATCTGCCTTGCCGTCTTTGGATGGGTATTGGATAGGGCCAAAAACAGTGTACACCACTGTATCCAATAAGGAAGGCTTGTTTTTTACTTTGATTTCTTTGATGTCGAAGCTAGCTTGGAGGATTTTTCCATCCACCATATAGGTTCCTTTTTTCCGATTTTCCCAATTAATCAAATACAAGTCATTGATGTCTTGACCTACATTTGTCTCACCCCAAGCGATGTGCTCATTAAATCCGATCATGATGCCCGCCACACCAGGAAATGATACCCCATAAGCTGAAAACTCAGGTGTAGAAAGTTGTTCTTCAAACCAAATAGATGGTAAACTCAAGGAGAGGTGTGGGTCATTGCAGAGAATGGGGAAGCCAGATTCGCTTTTTTTACCATTGATTACCCAGTTGTTACTTCCTATGTTTTTATTTGGGGATTCAAAATTTTGATTTGGAAAACTCATGTTGACGATGGCTTCTTCCGGCAAGGGTGGGGGAACGGATTGGCTCCAGTTTTTGTCTTCGCCCCTGACGATGGGAAGGTCATTTGTAAGTCTTTCTGGATAAAGGAAATCAAAGGTCTCCTTTCCGAAAAACTGCCTAGCATTGGTAGCTCTGACGTCATCGGCTCTTCCTGCTAGTATTTCAGACATGTATTTGAAAATTAAAGCTGACTTCAGCGGTGTCCATTGCTCGGGTGTTGCATTCAGTAGTTTGTACTCCAATGGATATTCAGCGGGGTGGAGTTGGCTGATGTAATGATTGACACCCGCAGTATACCTAAGGACTAAATCGTATTCTTTTGGAAATTTTTTCCAGCCCTCTACGGTATTTTCTGCAGCTCTAAGGATGCCAGATCGGTGTCTTCTTACGTCCTCGGCCACTGTCACCTCCCCAAGTACTGCTGATAGTTCGCCTGCTGCTGCACGTGCGATAAAGTCCATTTGGAATAATCGATTGCTGGCTTCTACATATCCTTGGGCAAAGATCAAATCCTCAAGGTTTTGGGCATATACGTGTGGAACCCATCGATCGTCATAACTAATTTCCACTTCAGCCGTCAAAACATCTGAATAGAGCTCTAGGTCTTGTTGGTCCTTAAGGAAACCAGAATGCCACACACCGACCATGGGCGACAGTAGTTTTCCTAACGCTGGAATTTTGGGAAACATCGATTGGAAGTGGCCTCCGAGGAATCCAAAAAGTGCGATACACAGCAACCCAGAAATAAGAAGTCGAATACCCGTATTCATACTTTAAAAATTGTGCAGTGAAGATCTCTGTAGGCTTGCTCAAATATCTGTGCTACTGGAGATGTATTAAGTATCTTCACGTGCGGGTCAATCAAAGCCCAAATCTACCAACTTTGTTTGATTTATTTCTTCGAAATCGATATTTTGGTGAGGTAGTCGAAAAACCAAGAAAAATGTGGGCCAAGAAAACTCTTCGATCGATGGAGTAGGATGCCTTTATGTGGTTCAATAAAAATTTTCAAATTGTTTCTAGGACGGATTATGTACCCTTTACGAATAGCAGATCTTGATAGGTAGAACCTTCTTCGTTCAGTAGGTAGCCTCCTTCGCTAAAGCACTTGAGCGTAGCAATATCCTTGACTTGGTTTTGAATGATAAATCGTGCCATAATACCTCTGGCTCTTTTTGCATTGAAGGAGACGAACCTCAACTTTCCGAGGTGCTCCTCCTTAAAGTGAATGTTGATGACGGGTTTTTTAAGTTTTGGCCATTTCACTGCCTTGCCATATTCATCTGAGGCGAGATTAATTACATACTGGTCCTTGGATTTTTGCAGATCTTTATTGATAAGCTGGGTGATGGTTTCGCCCCAGAAATGATAAAGATTGGTACCTCTGGTATTGGGAAGTCTGGTGCCCATTTCAAGTCGATAGGGCTGTAGCAAATCGAATGGTGAAAGAAGTCCATATAGTCCACTAAGTATTCGAAGGTGTTCATTGGCGTATTGGGCTTCTTCTTGACTTAGCGTGTATGCATCTAATCCCTGGTAAACATCTCCATCAAATGCAAAAAGGGCTGGTTTGCTATTTTTTGCTGTATATCTAGAGGAGAAACTTTGGTATCGGTGATGGTTGATTTGAGCTAGATCAGAACTGATGTCCATCAAATTCATCAAATCTTCAGGCTTAAGATTTTTCAATAGGAAAACGAGCTCTTGGCTGTAGGGATGTAGCCTAGGTCGCGTACCTGACAATTCTATGGGAATTTCTTTTTTGTAGTCCAATGACTTTGCGGGAGAGATTATGATAAGCATACGCTATTGATTGTGATCGTGAGCATGAATAATAAAGATAACAAGCAAAGAGCCGTTGGGTTGAAAATAAAAAGACCTTGCCAAAAAAATTGACAAGGTCTTTTTATTGACTAGAAGGAAAGCTTAGTTTCCTTTTTGAATCATTGAGTTTGTTTTTTTAACAGGTACTGACTCCTGCTTTTCTTCAGGAAGAATGGTACCTACGACGTTGATGAAGTGATCTTTGCCATCGTTCGTAGTAATGGTCACTTTCTTGTTGATCGCACCTACTCTATCTGTCGCATATCTGATCTCGAGTACAGAACTTTCACCTGGCATGATTGGCTCTTTTGGATAAGTAGGAACTGTACATCCACAAGTAGATCTTGCATTCTTGATTACCAATGGCTCATTTCCTGTGTTTTTGAAAGATACCTTTCTTAGTGGATCTGCATCTTTTTTGATGGTACCGTAATCCAAAGTATACTCTTCAGTACCTCCTTCGAAAGTCAATTTCGGACCCGCGGTCTGAGCTGTTACAGCCAAACCAAAAACCATTAGCAACATGGTAAGCAACAAGGATTTTTTCATATTCTCAATTTATTGATTTTGTAAAAACATAGCAAAAATAAGAAACTTTCAAGTTCCCCGCTACATAAAATTTGATTTGCCTACGTTAAACTTTCTTTAATGCTGGAAAAAATTGCCTTCTTGAATGTAGAATTCATTGTAAATGAGTCATTTAAAAATAATTTAATTCCTACACTTTTTTCGAAATCATTCGAAGTTTAAGCATCTTGTTTTGTTTGGGTTTTGAGTTTTTGGAAGATTTTTCATACCTTTTGTGGGGTATGACCATGTTAAATTTTTTTTCAATCTCCCTAATAATGGTATGTTGTGCCTATCTTGGTGCAGAGAATATGATCAGCCGCTATGCCTTACCTATATCCATACACCGAGAATAACGAAAGAAATCAAATGCTCATCGGTATTTGGGGCCTTGGTATTTTAGGACTCCAATTAATCCTAGCAGCGGTGTTGTTTCGACATCGGATGGGATTTTTAGACGCCTCCTTTGTGTTCAATCAAATTCTCTTATCTGGCGACCTGAATATTATGGTGGGCAGGTATGGCTCCTTCGTTACGCAGATTTTTCCATTGATTGGGTTGAAGTTTGGTCTAGACTATGAATTCTGTGTATTCTTATATGGGCTCAGTTTCAATTTATTTGCCTTAGCTGGTGGGTACATTTTGTTTCGGATCAATGCCTTCAAATGGATTTGGGTATTGGTTTGTTATCAGTTATTGTTTGTTTCAGATGGTTTTTTCTGGACGAATAATGAGATTCACCAAGCGATGGTTTGGTTCTGTCTTGCTATGGGTCTTTTCGAATACATGGGTCAACAAGGCCAAGCAAATGGATTACGGTATGGAGTTTTCTTTGTTTTATCCTGGCTGGCAATAAGCACACATCCATTAATGCTAGTGGTTTGTGGGTATGTCATCGGAATTGAAATCCTTCAATTATTTGAAAGAAAATCTGCAATTGATTGGAAAAAACTTGCGATTTTGCTTTTCGGATTGATTGCCAAATGGGTGGCTTCCTTACAGAATTGGTACGATGGGGATAAACTATCTCAGGTAAGGAGCTTCGATTTTGCTAATCATCCTTCCTGGCCGTGGTTGCCGAATGTAGAGCGATTTTTTATGGAGTTGGTTACTACATATCACATAGGACTTTTGGTTTTCGGATTTTTAATGTGGGTTTTTTTCAATCGGTTTACTTGGTCAATAGTATTTGCATTGTTGAGTCTTTTTACCTACGTCGTAATGGTAGCTATGGTGGTACCTGATTATCATAAGTTTTATATTGAAAGCCAATGGATGCTGATCTCGGTAATTCTTGTACTTCCCATTTTCGATAAGGTCCTTGAGATTCCGAACGTTATTCTAAAGCTTGTTTTATTTCTAAGTATGATTATGTGGATGGTCCAGTTTGCTCCAGCCCTAGAAAAATCGAGAAAGCGATTGGATTTTCATAAGTTTGTCTTCGAAAAACTTAGGGATCAACAGGTATCTAAAGCTATGATCTCCGGGCTTCCAGCCGAAAAACTGGCGCTCCTCGAAATGCCTTGGGGGCTACCGACTGAGTCACTTTTATTAAGTAAGATTTGGGGAGAGAAACCCATCACTTGGCTCCTCATTGGATCTGATAGAGACACCATAAATAAAGATGTATTTCATGACTGTTTTCAAACCATCCCCATATCAAAATTTCCCTCCTGGATGGAGGTAGATACGTTAAGCCCATATCGCGTCAAAGTATATGATGAACTGTTTGAATAAAAAAAGACCAAACTTTTCGGTCTGGTCTTTTATGTTTTGATTATTTCTCTGCTTCTTCTTTGAAGTGGGCTATGAAGGCTTCTAGACTCATGGATCCAAGGTCTCCTTGGCCCTGACGTCTGATGGAAACGGTTTTTGCTTCTTCCTCTTTATCACCGATGATGATCATATACGGCACTCGCTTCAATTCCGTATCTCTGATCTTCCGGCCTATGGATTCTGCTCTTTCGTCAATGAATCCTCGGATATCGTGTTTGCTTAGCTCCAACTCGAGTTCTTTGCAGTAGTCGTGGAATCTATCAGATACTGGAAGAATGGCAAATTGGTCTGGAGCCAACCACAATGGGAATTTACCAGCAGTATGTTCGATCAAGATACTGATGAATCGCTCCATGGATCCGAATGGTGCTCGGTGGATCATGATCGGGCGGTGTGGCTTGTTGTCCGCACCAGTGTACTCTAATTGGAATCGCTCAGGGAGATTATAATCTACTTGGATCGTACCGAGCTGCCAAGATCTGCCTAGGGCATCTTTGATCATGAAGTCCAGTTTCGGTCCATAGAATGCAGCTTCGCCATAAGCGGTGACAGTCTCGAGATCCGTTTCTGCTGTAGCTTCGATGATTGCTTTCTCAGCAGCCTCCCAGTTTTCATTTGAGCCGATGTATTTATCAGGATTATTTGGATCTCGAAGAGAGATCTGAGCCGTGAAGTTTTGGAAGCCCATTTTTTTGATGACCTGTGTGGTCAGCTCCAATACATTCAGGAATTCACCTTTTACCTGATCCGCTGTACAGAAGATGTGTGCATCATCCTGTGTAAATCCTCTCACACGGGATAAGCCATGTAGCTCACCGCTCTGCTCATAGCGATACACGGTACCGAATTCGCCCAATCTGAGCGGTAGCTCTCGGTAACTTCTTGGTTTGAAAGCATAAATCTCACAGTGATGTGGGCAGTTCATTGGTTTGAGGAGGAATTCTTCGCCCTCTCTTGGCGTACGGATCGGCTGGAAGCTATCAGCACCGTATTTGGCATAGTGGCCCGACGTCTCGTACAGTGTCTTGTGACCGATATGTGGAGTCATGACCATCTGATAGTTGCGCTTTTCTTGCTCGGCACGAAGGTAGTTCTGAAGTCTTTCTCGGAGCTGTGTACCCTTGGGGAGCCACATCGGAAGTCCAGATCCTACTTTTTCCGAAAACATGAATAGTTCTAATTCGGTACCTATTTTTCGGTGATCCCTTTTTTTCGCTTCTTCAAGTAAGGTAAGGTAATCTGTAAGATCCTTTTGCTTAGGGAAGGTAATACCATAAACGCGGGTCATCATTTTTCTGGTTTCGTCACCGCGCCAGTATGCACCTGCGATATTGAGGAGTTTTACGGCTTTGATGGGACTGGTGTCCGGAATATGGGGTCCTCTACAGAGGTCCACGAAGTTTCCTTGCTGGTAGAAGGTGATCTGACCATCTTCCAAACCTTCGATGAGTTCTATCTTATATTCATCGCCTTTATCAGTGAAATACTTCATGGCGTCTGACTTTGACACATTGGTACGCTGGAAGGTGCTCTTTTGCTTTGCTAATTCGAGCATTTTCTCCTCGATCTTTGGAAGATCCGCTGGGGTCAATCCCGAGCTGCCAAGATCAATATCATAATAAAAACCGTTTTCGATCGCGGGGCCAATACCGAATTTTGTGCCTGGGTAGAGGGCTTCCACCGCTTCTGCGAAAAGGTGGGCAGAGGAGTGCCAGTAGGTGGATTTCCCCTCTTTGTCATTCCAAGTATATAAAGTGACCTGTGCATCGGTTTCGATGGGTCTGGTGGCGTCCCAGATTTCTCCGTTTACATTTGCACTAAGTACATTGCGAGCCAATCCTTCACTTATGCTTAAGGCGATTTGCATGGCGGTGGTGCCGCTTTCATACTGACGCTTACTACCGTCAGGTAGGGTAATGTTGATCATAAGACTAAAATTCTTTATAAATTCGGCTGCAAAGTTATGCCTATTTTACTGAAGATTGACCATATGAGATATTTTATTTTGTATTCATGTGTCTGTGATTTGTTTTTTTTGGTGGTTTATTTTTCATTATTTCATGGTAGTATCATTTTGAGTAATAAAATTTGTGATATGACCGGTGATGTTTATTTTGCAAAGACAGTATATACATACCTTGGACAAGGTTTGGTAGCTGTAACTCCACAGTATCCTCTTGAGTTGACTCGATTTTTTCTTGGTGGATGATTCGCCCGTCCAACTGGATGATTTCATACCTATATTCCTCTCTTGGGAGGTTGACAAGATTAATATACAATCTTCCTTGAGTAGGATTTGGGTAAATAGTAAGGTGATTTGGAAATGGCCGCTCGTCTTTTGAGGTGATTAAGCTGCATGGGATATCGAATGGATTCGTGAAATAGAGCCGATTTTCGTCATAGAAACAAGCGAAATTATCCTCATCTCCAGAAGAACTGCATGTCAACGGCATGGTATCAAAGGTGCTCCTGATATTGCCTATGCCTTCTATCCAAGGAATGATTTTTTGGCTCGTCGGGCAGCGAAGCTCTATGATTTTTCGCCAGCGACCTTCTTCGGATTGGACCAAACCGGTGCGGATCACGATTAGGCTGTCAGGGTTTGAAGTAGGTAATGCGAATTTGTCATCGACTTGGAGATTCATGTCAAGGAGAAGGATTTCTTCTGAGCCGACCGACTTGCTATATAGTCTTCCGTCCTGTTCTCGAAGATATTGGCCAGTCGGCTCCCATGTGTGGGTGGAGATTCCCTGCTTTTTTAGGATTTGTCGGTATAGTTTTTCGTCTAGTTCGGTGGTTTCAAAACTGATTTTTTCGGCGGAAAATAGATCAGGTACACCTTGGGTGGTATGCGATACCCACACGTGTACTGGTCTCAGGATTTCGAGAAAGCCCGGATTTTCGAAGTCTTCACACCAAGGTCCCCGATATTTGATTACGCCTCTATCTTCGTAGCAACTAAGCACGGTTTTGGTCCCCTGATCCCAATCATGATAGTATAAAAATCCCTGCAGGCTTCCGATACCATCTATCCAAATCAGCTCACCGTGCTGCTGCAAAATTTGGCTATCCCTAGGTCGAAGGATGATGCGTTTTCGAAGACTGCCATCTGTGAGCCTAATCGAATCCACGGACACTACATCTGCAATGCCGTAATCCCTGGGTAAGGCAAACTGATCTCCTGCTTTCAGCGAAAAGTCATAAAGTGTAAAGAAAGTCGGTGATCCATCGGGGTGCATCAGGGTTTGGCCTCCGAGCAGCCACCGGAACTGATCTTTTCCAATCGTGTTATGACCATCCTGATCTGTGGTAATCATTCTCGTGGTGCGAAGCATCTGGTAAGGTGCTGGTAATTTCATGAAGGTGTCTATTCCGAAGTGTTGGGTATATTTCTGCCCTAAGCCTTCCTTTTCTGTGATATAATTCCATTGTTTATGTGGAGAAAGACTTTCGTCAAATCCTGCAAATCGATTGGGTTCGGGAGCTGATAATATTTGAATACCATTACAGATATTGGGATCGGCACAGCCATATTCGTCTAGTCTCATGGATATCATGTAGGATCTGATAAATGGTACATCAAAAGCCCAGCCTATGACCCAAAGGTTTCCATCTTCGAGTTCAATCACATTTTCCAGAGAGCCCTGAAGTGCATCCGGTCTTCCGCGGTAATGGGCAAAGAGTCGATGCCAGCGTATCTCACCTTCCGGTGAAATCCGCATCAACATAGGAGTTGCCGTGAAATTGAACGGGGGATCTTCCTGAAAATAGGGTGTAAAAAGGCTTGATCCTAATATAAGCAAATCTCCGTTTCTGAGTGTTTTGACGATTTTATGATTTGACGTTTCTTGGTTTGCTCTTGGGTAGCTCCAGTGGTATGAGCCATCTGGATTTACCAAGTGCACATTGGGGCGACCCATGATACCGGGAGGTGTATTTAGATTGGTATTGACGAGTACTTTTCCGTTTTCCAAGAGGTAGTTGAAGGGGAGTAGGGTATTACTGCCGAGTGGTGTTTCCCAAGAATTTGTGACTTCATACTCATTGTCTAAGACCAGATAACCGACGTTTGGCCCTTCAGTGCTTCGCCGAGTGATAGAAAGAATAAGTCTTCCATCCAGCATTTTTGTAAGATTTCCAGCTTCTGCATTGTTTTCAGAAGGGAGTAGGTGCATAAATTTTTCTATCTCCAGACTCTGGTCATTGATGACCATGAGGAAAGCCTGTCGGAGGTTGTTCGTGGATGATTTCGGTACAAAAAAGCCTGAGACCAACACCTTATTTCCGTCGTGAAAAATTGCGTTGGGGTAGAGTGCAGTGACTAAATTTTCTGGTCCCGCAATTGTCTTTTTCTGAGTGAAAGCTCCCTGCAGGTTTTGCTGAAATAGCCACAGTTTATTTCCAAAACTGGTCGTTCGCGGAAAGCCTACTAAGAATATCTGGTTTTCGTGTCTGACTGCACTGATGGCAGCATGATTGATCATCAGACTATCCAACTCCAAGGTATCCAAAATCGCGCCATCAGGTTTCATCCGCAATCTATAGCTGGGGTCAAATCTGCTGCCTTGTCGTCCTCCTACATAGACAAAATAGCTGCCATCATCCGCTGGTATAATCTCGGACGCCCGGGTCCAACGCCCAATCTCGTGAAGATTTTGAAAGTACGGTGCCTGCTGGGCAGAAATTGAGCTTTGGCAAAAAAGGAAGGCTAGGAAGGTAAGGATGTAGGGTCTAATTTTCATAGTTGCAAGTATTTTTTGTGAATCAGTAACTATGCAAATCTACCTATTCTACTTTGAATACAAACCGTAGGATCCCTAGCTTAGCACGTAAATGGAACTCCCCCGACAGTAAAGTCTGGAAATTGGCTTTATCTAGAAAGGACATGTAAATATTTTGCACTTCTAGAAGACATTTTACAATACCATCAAACTATAAAAATGGGAATTCCACTTTCGAAAAAATGTCGAATCTTTTACTTTCTTCTCTTACTCCGCTTGTAATCCATGAAGATGAATTCGCCTAAACCTTGCAGAGAACTGTAAAAAGCCTTTCCTCCATTGGCAGTGGTAAATTGGTCAACGAACCTGACCAAATACGGATCTTGAGCAATCATGAATGTGGTGATCGGGATCTGGAGCTTTCGGCATTTGACGGCTAGACCAAGGGTGCGATTTAGGATGGTACGGTCCAGTCCAAAAGAATTTTTGTAATAGTTTTTTCCCTTTTTGATACAGGTCGGCTTCCCGTCTGTGATCATCATGATTTGTTTGTTGTGGTTTTTGCGTTTGCGCAGGATCTCCATGGCTAGTTCTAGACCTGCTACGGTGTTTGTGTGGTAGGGTCCCACTTGCAGATAGGGCAGATCTTTGATTTCCACGGGCCATGCATCGTCACCGAAAACGATAATGTCCAGTGTATCTTTGGGGTAGCGGGTGGTAATGAGCTCAGCAAGTGCCATGGCCACTCTCTTAGCCGGAGTAATGCGGTCTTCGCCATATAGAATCATGCTGTGGGATATGTCGATCATTAGGACCGTAGAGGTTTGACTCTGGTAGAAAGTCTCGTACACTTCGAGGTCATTCTCTGTCATTTTGAAGTCATCGATTCCGTGCTCGAGCTGTGCATTTTTGAGACTTTCGGTCATGGCCAGATTTTCCATCTTGTCGCCAAATTCGAAGGGCTTCAGCTCAGAAGTTTGTTCATCACCTTTCCCAATGATTCTGGTGTTGTGCTCACCTTTTTTGGTCTTTTTTATTTGGTCGAAGACATCGTCAAGGGCTTTTCTTCTCAGAGATATCTCAAGCTTCGATGTGGGATTAAAATTTGGAAGTCCACCTTTATTATCTTCAGAGAGCATGCCTCGATCCTTTAACTCTTGGATAAAATCTGCGATGCCATAGTCTGGCGTCGTGAGTTTATACTTTTTATCCAATTCGGTGAGCCAGGACAAAGCTTCATTGGGGTCTCCAGCTGTATACATGAGTAGCTCCTTGAAGATCTCTAGGAGTCTTTCGAAGGGCGTTCCACCTTCCTTTGGTTCAAATTTCGAAAACTCAAATCCGATCATATGTCTATATCTACTGTGTGATCTAGGTCAGCGGATTTTTCGAGGATATCCCAGGTATGGTCAGCCATGAGTTGGATAGTCGCTAGATAGGTGAATTTTTTTGATCGACCCCATTCTGATGGACCGACCAAAGACATGAACCAGCTATGGTCGGTTTTTTCATAAAGAAAGTAGGTATGGCCTACGATGGGTTTGAACCCAATGTCCGCTCTATAAATCTTTTCTGAGAGGTCTATTCGATCGTGTACAGATTGTGCCTGCTTGATGAGGAGCTCTACCTGCTCTTTAATCTGGAGGAGTTGTTTTTCCGTTTGCTGGTACATGGCAGTCATAGCATTACCTTTGGTACGCCCCTTATCGATGGGGCGAATGATGGCACTGCCGACGTGATTGGCATATGGGAGTAGGCCGGGATTTTCGGCTACTTTATCTTTATCGATCGGATTTACAAATTCCAAGGCTCCTTGATTTTTTTATTACAAACAAGATAAAGCATCCTATGGTTTTCGCTATTTGAAAAAAGAGGCTAGACGCACGGCATAGAGCAAAAAAAGGTCCGATGCATTTTCGTACACCGGACCTTTTGAGAAGATTTCTATATTGGGTTGTAAACTGATATTAAAGACAATATTCTATCAATCCTCACATACTGTTGGATTTCCACTGTTGTTGTTTTCAAATATTTTTTCTGACCATGATATATCCAACACGATATCGCAAGCCCCTGATCTGGTGAAGGTACAATTGTTAGCCACCACTTTTGTGCGATTAAAGCCAGCAATTTTTAGGTTCCCTTTGAGATTTCCATAGTCGTGGGTGGATCTTCCTCCATCTGACATATCTAGGTAGTTGAGTACATTAAGATCTGATCCACCGTCGATGACCATACCGCCCCATCTGGCTTCTCCAGCATTTTCGCCACGCATGACTACATGTTGTGAAGGCGTACCGTTTACTTCTATATAAGCATCACCTGTATCCATGACCAAGGATCCTTCTGTACCGAAGATCATTTCTACACCAGCATTGATCGAAGTACGTGCTATGTAAGTAGGTTTGGCGATATAATATGGAATCGGATTTTTTCTGATCGTAAGAGGCACATTTACATTATTGGTGGTAGAATTCGATTGATCCAAGAAGATGAAGTTATTCCGATTGTTTGTGAAAGTATTGAGCGAAAGATCGGTTTGATTGAGCATATATGGATGGATGATTATCGGGTAACCATTTCCATTTCTAAAGCTATTGTTGCTAAAGCTACTCGATACTCCTTTGTCCAAAAAAGTGATACCCGATTCTCCAAAATCTACAATCTGACAATTAGTAATTTTGATATCTGAATTTTCGATGGTTATGGAAGATTTCGTCGGATTCAAAAGGCCAAAAGATTGCACAGCTCCGGCTCTTTCGATGATACAATGGTCCAAAGACGAACCAATTCCCGAGGTCGCGATATATAGTCCAGCCCACGAAGGAGCGGCTACTCCTCTGTTAGTAAATCTGATAGGGTTTTCTGCGGTTCCCTGTGCCCGAATGGTCGCTGTACCACTTATTTCAATAGACGCTCCATCATTAAATTGGATAGTCGTACCGGGTTCAATGACCAATTCTCCACTGTACATGTAAAAGTCGCAGTCAATTATGTAGTCCACACCGTTAGAATTGTGGTTCGTGAGTGACAATCTACTGTCATAAGAACACTCCAGATTGATGGGAGTTTTTCCATTTCCGGGATTGTTATCTGGGTTTTCATTTTTGGAGCATGCCATAATAGTAAGGATGCTGATGATGCTAAAAGTCCATGCAAATGATCTCATTAGTCGTACGTATTTTGAATTAAAAAACTGACACAAAGATCACGGGTTTGTTCGGATCGGACATCCCTGATAATCGGGAAGGATTTTTTTGGTGGGATTCCACCATGCTCAATAAGTCTATCCAAATTTAGTCGACTAATCCTGCACGTACTGCCTTTATGACTAGGCCAGCCAAATTTTTTGCATCGAATTTGTGGAAGAGATTGGCACGGTGGCTTTCCACGGTGTGTTCTGATAAAAATAATTTCTCTGCTATTTCTTTGGAAGTATGCTCCTCGATGATGAGATTGAGTACTTCTAGTTCGCGGTCTGAAAGCAAAGGAAAATGTGATTGCAGAATGCCACCTGAATTTTTGAGGTGTTGATTTAGGATTTTTTGGACGGAAGCAGACATAAATTCTTCTCCATTCATGAGCGTTTTGATGCAAAGGATGATTTCTTGAATGGGTGTCGTTTTCAATAAATAACTATCTGCTCCAGCTTTGTACGCTGACTTTATGATACGAGGATTGTCATGGCTGCTGATGGCAATGATTTTTGAGTTTGGACATTTTTTTCGTATATTTTTGATTATTTCTCGACCGTCTTCTTCTCCGAGAGAAATATCAGCAAGGTAGCAATCTTGGTGTAGCTGTACCCCCGACTCGAGAAAAGATTTCCAAGATGTAAACCCTTCTACCTGATCAAAAAGACCTGTGGCCTGCGCCATCATCTTCATACTTTCAAGCATGAGGGGATGATCATCAAGGATCGTTGCTTTATAGGGCATAGCTGATGATGATTTTAATATTTGTGCCGTGGTTGATTTGGCTATCCACTTCTATTTTTCCACCGAGCTCTTTGATCCTTGACTGGAGGTATCCGAATCCTTTTTCTAGTTTGTCTTTTTGAATGCCCTTGCCATCATCTTGGATCGTGATTTCGATATTTTTACCATCATCGATCAGTTTTACGGTGACGAATTCTGCCTGCCCATGACGTACAGCATTACCAACTGATTCTTGGATAAGTCGATAGATGAAAAGTTCTAAAGATTTTGGTTTATTGATGAGGTAGCCTTGGTGGGTAAAGTTTATCTTCGTCTGTCCCGAAAATTCTTCGCAGAGATATTCAATAGACCCGACAAGGTCACCATTGATGAGGGATTTAGGAAGTAGGGCGTGGGCTGTATTTCTGGTATTCTGGTGAAGTTCTTCTAATTTTTTTACGATCTGATTTAGTAAGGGAGAGTTTATGGATAAGTTTTCCAATTCTACTTTCATTTTTAGAGCGGCTGCTTCATTTGCGATGCCATCGTGCAACTCTTTAGCTAGTCTTGATCGCTCTTTGGATTCACCTTCGATGAGGGCCATCATGAGGCTTTGCTCTTTTTCGAGGGCAAGTTTTTTTATTTTTTCCCGATTGATTTTTTTCTGAGATAGAAAGAAGAAAATCGAAAATAGAGCGACCACTACCGCTAAGATTAATCCAAAAATGAGTTGTGATATTTTGAGTTTTTTCTCAGTTAGCTCGAGTTTTTGCTGATCAATTATTTTATTTTTTTCAGCCGCTTCATATTGCTCTAAGAGGTTTAGTTTTACTCGGTCGAACTCTATTTTATGGAGGCTATCCTGCGTATTGCTGTAAGCTTCGAAAAAGGTCATGGATTGCTGCGAGTCGCCAATCTGTTTGTAGAGCTGGCCTAGGAGTTTGAGGATATCTCCGCGAAATCTTGGAAGATTGGTTTTATAGAACTGATCGGATTCAAGCGCATATTTGATGGATTCTCTTGGTTTTGAAAACTGGAGCATATTCGCCAAGTTGAAGGCACTTTGGGCTTTTCGGTAGGCGTCTTGATTTTTGTCCGCTAGTGTGTAAGCATCAAGGTAATATTTGGCAGCATTCAGGCTATCTTGTCTTTTTTTTTCCAAATCACCCAAAGAAATTAGTCCATATACGATTGTCTTTGGATCGTTCTGTTTTTTGCCCACTTGTAGGGTTTTTTGGGCATAGATTTTGGCTTGATCTAAGCTATCTAAATTGATATATGCGTGGGCTATATTTCCAAGGGTGGTCCCATAACTTGGCGTAGTAGGACCTCCTACCTTATCGAGGAGGGCTTCACTGCGTTTGAGGTAGGTGAGTGCGAGGTCATAGCGCTGGTCGTCTATGTACACATTCGAAAGGTTATTGAGCAGAAATCCACTTTTCATATATTCCTTCAGTTCCTCTAGGATGCCTGCACCTTCTAAATAATAGACCACTGCCGAATCTGCTCGGCTTAAAGCGAGGAAGGTATTGCCCAGCGCATTGCAAAAGTCTCCGATTCTGGGCTTTTCATTGTGTTTTTTGGCTATTTTATAACCTTTTTTTGCCCAAGGGAGACACTCCTCATACTGACCAGCTCGGCCATAGTACTTAGTGATGGTATAGATCCACTCAGTCTGATCTTTGGGAGAGAGATTTTTTTCTTTTTTTTGAAATGTAGATAAAGCTGCTGAAATTGCTTCAGACGGATTTTCGGCGTATCGCTTATCTAATTCAATGATTTCAAGATTTTGACCAACACATACATAGGCAAAACCTATCAATAGAAAGCTCAAAAAAGTTCGGATCTTTCGCTGCATGGAGGTTCTCATTTTTCTTCTTTCGAGATAACGAATGATTTTTCTTTTTGGTTCGCTTATCGGGGTAAACGATTATTTCATTTACGGACACTTCTAGCATTCGCAATTTTGAGATCATTGATTTCCGAAGTCGAACCTGCCAAGAACCATCAACAACCCAAAAAGTCTGGATACAACCATAAGGTAACAATATGGTAATGAGATATGCTCAATTGCTTAACGCTAATGAAACATTTGGATTCAATCTTTGACCCAACAAATTTTTTAAATATGAATCATCGTCTTTTATATTGGATTTTGTGCTATTGTTTCCCATTTTTTGGGCACAGCCAAGATTTGATCCATTATTGGAATTTCAATAACTCTACCAACGTAGCTAGTATTTTGATTCCATCTGTCTCGCAGGGAAATGCCTCCTTGATCCCAGATCTAGGGACGCAATCTGAAATCCAAATCACTTCAAATACTGGGCAAGGATTTGATGTGACGAATCCAAATGCTAGAAATGGAGCGGTGGCTTCTACACACTTGCGATTCAATAATCCGATCGGAGGTAGCCTACGGTTTAATATTCCAACCACTGGTTACAAAGATATCATTGTCAAATATGGCACTAGACGGTCAGGATCGGGCGCTGGTACACAAGTGGTCAGCTATACCACGGATGGTATCGTGTTTAACTTTTTCGCCAACTTCATGCCAGTGGACGGGAACCCTAGCGTTGCGACTTTCGACTTCACCAGTATTTCAGGGGTACAGGACAATCCTAATTTCGCCATAAAAATCGAATTTTTGGCTACAGGTGGGGGTACGGTTGGAAATAATAGATTTGATAATTTTTCCGTTGATGGGAATCCTTTGGGTGATGATGTCCAAGCTCCCACAGCAAATATTACGCCGATAGACTTGGCTAACAATGTGCCAATTACTACTCAAATACGGGCTCAATTCAATGAACCAATTCGACTTGCAACTGGGGAGACCATAACACCATCTGATGTACCTAGTTTTATCGAAATTAGAAATCTTTCGAGTGCAGCACTGGTAGCGTACACTGCTTCGATTATTGGCAATGAATTTATACTGCAACCAAACCAAAATTTGAATTTTGGAACCAACTATCAAGTGACTATCCTAGGGAATGTGATCTCTGATCTAGCGGGCAATATTTTCACCAATGCCCAATCATCAGGATTTCAAACCATTACGCAGCAGACCATTTTTTCTCCAGGAGATATACTTCCGATCGCTTATCGAATGAATGCAAATGGATCTCCTGACGAAGTAGCACTTTTGACTTTGGTCAATATCCTACCAGGGACACAAATATTCATGACGGATAGTAAATACACAACATTATCCCCAGCCCAATGTCCTGGTGGCCTGACATGGATAGCGGCATCCTCCGGAGTGGCCGCAGGCACGGTCATCGTGATTGGGAATGATGCTGGTACAGCTTCTGTTGGCACTGTTTCGGGATCCACTTTCGGCCTTAGTTCAGGTGGAGACCAGTTTATCCTCTACACGGGCTCCAATACAGATCCGAATCACATAACAGCGCTGAGCTCAAATATTTGGGCAGCCACCAATATGAGTTGTGGAGGTAGCATTTCGATGCGTCCTGCCGGATTGGTAGATGGTCAAAGCTCCATCGAGTTAAGCACTGCTCCAGGAAGTGTATCTGGGAATGCGGTCAATGCTTATTATGCAGGTCCACAAAACCTAGATTATGCTGCACTTAGACTTTCAATTCTAAATCCAGCCAATTGGATCGCTGTAGGTGGAGGCACTCCTCCACAACAGTGGCCTACATGGGGCTTTCAAGGACCACCAGCAGTAACTTCGGCATTCGTATCCACTGCCAATTCGATCACGCTGGTATTCAATAAAAAGTTGGATATGGTATCTGTATCTGATTTGTCAAATTTCACAGGAATTCCCAATTTGGTTTCGGCATCGATTTTACCAGGTACGCTCCAAGATAGCATCCTATTAAGCTTTGGTTCAACATTTCAAAGCGGTGAATCCTATGTACTAAGTGTATTCGGTATTGAGGATTTGGAAGGAGGCCAGATGTTTGCTCCATTTACATTCACATTTACTTATAGTTCTACCATTTCATTTGATAAAATTTTTGCAGTGGCAGAAGAAGCTTCTGGTTCTTATGATGTGGTCCTCAATATAGTAAATCCCACAAGTGGAAGTTTTAGATTATTGGCTAAGCCAGCACCATTTAGTAATGCTCTGGAAGGTTCTGATTTTCAGATAGTAAACCCGTTTGTGACCTTGACAGGCGTCGAAACATCTGTCAGCATTACTGTTCAAATTACTGATGACCTCGAAAAGGAATCCGACGAATACTTGGTACTATCCATTGAGGATCTTAGTGGTGTTTCCCTTACGGGTGATTCGTTCATGACGCTATACATCAGGGACAATGATAAAAAAGCTCCTGTGGGTAATGGCTCCTTAGACATAAACTATGTGACGAGTTTTGACCCGAGCGGTTCGGCTGAGAGCACGTGCGAGATCGTAGCCCACGACCCAGCTACGCAGAAGCTGTTTGTCGTGAGTTCTGTTCAAGATCGATTTGATATTATTGATTTTTCGAATCCAAATAATACATCAACCATAGCTACCGTTGATATGGCGCCTTTTGGGGGTATCACATCTTTGGCAGTCAGGAACGGTATTTTGGCTGTTGCCTCTCCAAATCCTGTTGCAGAATCAAATGGTAAAGTGGTATTTTTTGATACCAACGGAAATTTTTTGAATCAAGTCACAGTAGGTGTGTTACCAGATTTTGTAGGATTCAGTCCTGATGGAAATCTAGTGTTGACAGCGAATGAAGGTCAGCCAAACGATGCATATACCATTGATCCTGAGGGGAGTGTAAGCATTATTGATGTAAGTGCTGGTGTAGCCAGTATATCTGATGCGTCTGTCGCTACTTTGGGATTTGAGGCGTTCAATGGCTTAGAAGTTGTTTTAGCAGCGCAGGGTGTCAGAAAGTTGAAATCAAGCAGCACGCTTTCACAAGACTTAGAGCCAGAGTTTATCGCATTTTCAGAAGATGGTACGAAAGCTTATGTGACCCTTCAGGAAAACAATGCCATTGCAGTAATAGACTTACCATCAAAACAAATCCAGCATATTTGGGGACTAGGTGTGAAAGATTGGTTGGCTGCTGGCAATGCAATGGATGTATCCGACAACAACGGTGAAATTCTTATAAGCCAATGGCCAGTTAAGTCGTTTTTGATTCCAGATGCGATTGCATATTTTATAAAGGACGGGGTAGAGTACATCCTTACTGCCAATGAAGGTGACGAAAAAGAATATGCGGGACTGAATGAAAGGACTACCGTAGGTGCTAACACCTATAGATTGGACCCAACAGTTTTTCCACATGCTGATTTCTTGAAAAAGAGCCACAATCTTGGTAGGCTAAGAGTAACCAATCTTCAGGGAGATGCCAATGCGGATGGATTCTACGAAGACATTTTTTCAGTAGGATCTCGGTCTTTTTCTATTTTTAATGCCAATACACAAAGCATGGTCTATGATAGCCAAGACGATTTCGAACGAATCACCGCAAATGATCCCACATTCAAGCACTTATTTAATGCAGATCATGAATCAAATGCTCTAAAAGTAAGGAGCCGAGCCAAGGGGCCTGAGCCGGAAGGTCTTACCATTGCGAAGATCTTAGATAGGGATTATGTATTTATCTCCCTCGAGCGGGTAGGTGGCCTGATGGCTTACGAAATCACAGATCCTACAGCTCCAAGTTTTGTCCAATACATCAATACTAGGAATCCAAATTCCATAGGTGGTGACCTTGGACCTGAGGGAATTATCTACATACCTGCATCAGATAGTCCGAATGGTCAAGCTTATATATTGGTAGCCAATGAAATAAGTGGCACCTTGAGTATTTTTTCGGTAGATCCAGTGTGTGAGAACTTGTGGTATGCTGATCAAGATGGAGATGGATTCGGAAATATAGACTCTTTCGTCAATGACTGCGATCAGCCGATTGGATATGTAGAGACAGCTGGTGATTGTAATGATTCGGACGCAAATATATATCCTGGGGCTCCCGAGATTTGTGATGGAGTTGATTATAACTGTGATGGAATCGTAGCCTCCGGATGTGGTTCAAAAATAGTGGTGAAAGGAAATTTTGTAATTATTCCAAATGGTTCTTCTACTGTATCGGTTGGAAACTTTACGGATTACGGAACGATTAATTTGAATTCGAATAGAGTCCGAACTTTTAGGGTAGAAAACCAAGGTAATCGCCCTTTGACTTTTAATGGTGTTCCGACAGTAACGGTAGAAGGCGAGCAATCATCTTTCTTTTCAGTAGTATCTGCACTTGGGGGCTCAATTCTTCCTGGTCAAGCTACACAGTTTCAAGTCCGGTTTGATGCTTTGACATCTGGTGTTTTTGAGGTCAATATCGTCATTGGAAGTAATGATCCTAATGATCCAATTTTTACGTTTTTGGTAAGAGCCAATGTCAATCCTGGAATTATTCAGGTGAGGGGCAACAATCAAATTATCAACTCCGGAAGTACGACTACACAGTCATCCAATCTTACTGATTTTGGTTCGGTAGGAGTAGGTAGTTCAAGAACGAACTCATATTATATCCGAAACATTGGTACTGGATTGCTGGGCGTTTCAGGTACGCCGAGGGTAAAAATTACAGGTGAGGATGCAGATCATTTCACGGTTACCACCCAGCCTGTGGCTCTTATTTCACCCAATGGTTCCTCGATTTTCCGTATCCAATACCGTCCTTTATCGGTGGGGATTCATACAGCAACCATCGAGATTAGTAGCTCTGATCTTGCCACACCATTGTTTAGTTTTGTAGTGAGCGGGCAGACTAATTCTCAACTATTAGCACCAAAAAGTACAGCGTGGGATCAATTCGAAGAAACTGATGTTCGTGTTATCGAAAGTAGTGCTTGGGTCCTGTATCCCAATCCAGCAAGGGACAATTTGTACCTCAGCACCGATCTTCCTGAAGGTATTATGGTCCCAGCTCAAATCATTTCAGCTGATGGTAGAAAGCTGAGAGAAGTAGTAGTTAGTCGACTAGCTGTCTTGGATATCCAAGGTCTGGCTCCAGGGGTATATTTTCTCAAGATAAATGGTAGCACGGATCCATTGAGATTCGTTATCCATTAGTGCAACAAAAATTTGGTTCTATTTCGAAGGCTCATTCTCTCTTAGTGAGGGAATGGGCCTTTGTTTATTTAGCCCGAGACCTTTTCAGCAGCACAGCTTCCACATCTGCCAGGCTATAATTTTTCGCTTTGAGGAGAACGAGGTAGTGGAAGAGAAGGTCAGCAGCCTCTCCAAGGAATAAATCCCGATTTTCATTTTTTGCTTCTATGATGAGCTCTACGGCTTCTTCACCTACCTTCTGAGCTATTTTATCGAGGCCTTTGGTTTTTAGGCTTTGGACATAGCTTGGCTTTTCTGTCGATTCACCACTCCACCGATCCGAGATGATTTGCTCAAGGGTGACCAAAAAACCTTCAGATGCCTCCTGTATCTCTGTACCAAAGCAATTTCTCGCACCAGTATGGCAGGTAGGCCCTACAGGATTTGCAAAAATGAGTAAGGTATCTTGGTCACAGTCTAAGTAAAGAGATACTACATTAAGGAAATTGCCGCTGGTTTCGCCCTTGAGCCACAGCGACTGTCTTTTTCTCGAGAAAAAGTAGACGCGATTCTCTTCCATCGTTTTTTGGAGGGCTTCTCGGTTTTGGTAGCCGAGCATGAGGACTTCCTTCGTCACATGGTGTTGGATGATCACTGGGATCAGTCCGTCGGGATTTTTATCAAAGTTTATATTGTTTATTTGGGTCATTGTCATTGTTTTTTTGATTTATAGTCTGATAGGAATATGCCCATTTTTCAATTGGTTTTTTAAAGTTGGGATGGATACCTGTCCGAAATGGAAAATACTTGCGGCCAATCCTGCGCTCACATCCGTCTGGCTAAAGAGTGCTTCGAAATGCGCAATACTCCCAGCACCACCAGAGGCAATAAGGGGAATATTTACCACTTCGTCAATCTTTTTCAGGAGGGGTAAGTCAAAGCCAGATTTGGTTCCATCCGTATCGATGCTGGTGACAAGGAGTTCGCCAGCACCAAGGGATTCTGCCTCAAGCGCCCATTGGATGGCTTCTTTGTCCGTAGGTATTTTTCCTCCAGAGATGTAGATTTGATAGGCACCACTGACGAGTTGGACATCCATGGCTACCACCACGCATTGGCTGCCATATCTTTCGGCTATGTCTTTGATGAGTTTTGGATTTTTGACAGCGGCCGAATTGATGCTGATTTTGTCAGCGCCGCTACTTAGGAAGTCAGCAGCGTCTTCCACAGATTCTATGCCACCGCCGATGGTGAATGGGATGGTTAGTTCTGCGGCAATTCTTCTTACCAAATCGATCGTGGAGGCTTTATTCTCAGGGCTTGCTGCAATATTGAGGAATACGAGTTCGTCCGCTCCTTCTTCTTCGTACTTTTTGGCGAGTGCTACCGGATCACCGGCATCCCGCAGATCTACGAAATTGGTGCCTTTCACGGTTCTACCTGCCACTACATCGAGGCACGGGATGATTCTTTTTGCAAGCATCGTTTATGATTTTGGGTTGGTTTTGAATTTTTCCAAGGTTTTGAAGGGAATATCACCCTCGAGTAGGGCTTTGCCCAAGATGGCACCAAAACAGCCGATTTCTTGAAGCTGATCGAGATCTTCCTCGGTACTGACACCACCACTGGCGATCAATTGTAGATTTGGAAACTGCTCGAGGAGGTTTTTATAGATCTCGATGGAGGGACCGCGTTTCATCCCGTCCCGCTCGATGTCTGTCGCAAATACCTGCCTTATCCCTAGATCCAAGATTCGTTCGATAAAATCCGCTCTCCTGAGTTGGGTATCCGTGGTCCAACCTCTAACGGAAATGAAATCTCCCCGGAAGTCTGCTCCGATGATAAATAGATCCGCTCCGAAATTTTCAACCCATTCCACAAAGCGATCGGGGTACAAGACTGGGATACTGGAAAGGCTTATCCATTTGGCGCCAGCATTGATGCAATCTTTTACTTGTTGTTCGGTGCCGATCCCTCCACTGTAGTCGATCTGCAGACCGTCCAATTTTGCGATTCTTTCCAAAATGTGCAGGTGGGCTGGTTTTTCTTGTTTGGCGCCATCCAGATCCACGAGGTGAAGGCGCTCCAGTCCGGCATCTATCAGTATTTTGGCGTATTCTGTTGGATCTTGGAAGTAGACTTTTTGAGTAGCAAAGTCCCCTTTTTCTAGGCGGACTACTTTCCCATTCATGAGGTCGATAGCTGGTATGATTTGCATGTGATCTCTTTTATTTATTGGAAATGTTGGATTACAAATTGACAAAGTTTTCCAGGATTTTCATGCCTTCCTTGCCAGATTTTTCGGGGTGAAATTGCGTGGCGAAGAAATTTTGATATTCCAAAGCTGCAGAAAAATGCATTCCGTAGGTACAAGCTAGGGTAGTGTACTGCAATGATACTTCAGCTGCAAAACTGTGTACAAAGTAGAAATATGGATCCGAGCTCAAACCTTTTGTGAGTTTACTACTGTTTGTTGTGATCGAGGCTTGGTTCCAACCCATATGGGGTACCTTGAGCTCTGCTTGAATCTTCTGTACTTTCAATGGGAAAATGCCTAAACAAGGTGTATCGCCTTCCTCGGAGTAAGCGCAGAATAGCTGCATACCCAGGCATATTCCCAAGGTCGGCTTGGTCCTTTCTTTGATGTAGGCTTCTATTTTGGCCTCACGGATTTGATGCATGGCGTAGGCTGCTGCACCCACACCCGGCACAATGAGGTAGTCTGCATTATTCAAAATATCAGGATCGGCCGTGAGTACAGGCTGGGCTTGAACCCTTTCGATGGCCTTGGAGAGGGAGAAGATGTTACCAGCCCCGTAGTCGAGAATGTGGATTTTTTTCATGATGCTCAGAGTATTCCTTTGGTGGTCGGTAGGACTTTGTAGTCTGGATTTCGCTGTATGGCTGCACGAATGGCCCGAGCAAAAGCTTTGAAAATGGATTCAATCTTGTGGTGGTCATTTTTGCCTTTACACTTGACATAGAGATTGCATTTCAGCGCATCCGAGAAGGATTTGAAGAAATGGCTGAACATCTCCGTAGGAACATCGCCCACGTATTCTCTCGAAAAATCGACCTTCCAAACCAACCAATTTCTACCTCCGATATCAATCGCTACTTTGGCAATGCTGTCGTCCATAGGGAGAAGGACGCCATATCTTTCGATGCCCATCCGATCGCCAAGTGCTTTGTAAAATGCCTCTCCCAGCGTGATGGCTGTGTCCTCAATGGTGTGATGCTCATCTATATGCAGATCCCCGATGGCATGAAGTTCGATGTCGACCCGACTGTGTTTTGCCAGCTGCTCCAGCATGTGATCAAAAAAATGCAGACCTGTATCGATTTTGGCGAAGCCCTGACCATCCAGATTGAGTCGTACGAGGATATCTGTCTCATTGGTGACCCTGCGGTGCTCCACTTTTCTAAGGGGATTGGCGAGTATTTGGTAGATCTCCGACCATTTTTCTACCTCAAAATCTGGCTCGATGACCTGATTTTCAGTGAGTTGGTGCGGTGTTTTGATCCAAATTGATTTTGCACCCAGGTTTTTCGCCAGTTCGATATCCGTAGGCCGATCACCGATGACATAAGAATTGGCCAAGTCTACATCCTCGGAAAAGTATTCAGTCAGCATACCAGTGCCTGGTTTTCTAGTAGGTAGATTTTCTTCGGGGAAGCTGCGATCTATATGGATATTGCTGAAGGGAATGCCTTCATTTTCCAGGGTCTGAAGGATGAAATTCTGAACTGGCCAAAAATCTTCCTCCGGAAAGCTATCCGTACCCAAACCATCTTGGTTGGTGACCATGACCAGTTCGAATGCCTGGAGGTCAGCTATTTTTTTCAAATAGTTGAATACGCCAGGAAGAAAGCTCACTTTCGATAAGTGGTCTATCTGCGGATCATTCGCTGGTTCTTGGATCAGTGTACCATCTCTGTCGATGAATAGGATTTTTCTTTTCATGATGTCGGGTTATATTGGTTTAAATATTGGATTAATACATTGTTTTCTTGTGTTTTGCCTATGGTAATACGGATTAGTTCAGTGCCGAATTGTGGAGAACTACGTTTTCTTACCACGATCCCATGATTTAACAGATATTGGTACAAATGTTCTGCACGGTCGACTTGGATGAGGAGGAAATTAGCTTCGCTTGGCCAAATCTTTTTGACAAAGGATTGAGTACTTAGGTATTCGTAGAGTCTTTGTCTCTCCGCTGTGAGCAATTGCCTGCTCTCTGATATCCACGATTTATTATCCAATGCAAGCTCGATCTGCTCCATGGTGTGTACACCGACATTGTAGGGAGGTTTGATGGTCTTTAGGTATTGGATGACGGTGGGGTGAGCGATGAGGAAACCACAACGCAGACCTGCCAATCCCCAAATTTTTGAGAAGGTCCGCATCAAAATGAGATTGGGCCATTGCTCAAAGTCGATATCGGAGCTGTTTTCATCGGAAAACTCGATGTAAGCCTGGTCCACGACGACGATGAAGTTTTCTGCAGCTAAAAGTTCTTGGATTTGAGTCCATGGAATCAGATTTCCCGTAGGATTGTTTGGTGAGCAGACGAATACGATTTTCACACGTCCGTCGAGCTTCGATTTGATGGCGGGAAGGTCCAAGGTGAAGTTATCCGTAAGTGGCACATCGATAATTCCAGCATTGTGGATAGCTGTCTGGACTTCGTACATGCCATAGGTTGGTGAGCAGATGAGGATTGATTCTTCCTTTGGCTCCACGAACAAGCGGATCAACAAGTCAATCAGTTCGTCAGAACCATTGCCCAAGACCAAGTTTTCTGGCTTTTGACCCACGAAGTCTGCCAATTTTTGAAAGAGGGCGGCTGGTGTACTTTCTGGATACCTTGTAAAATTGGTCAATACAGGAGATCCCAGTGCGTTTTCATTGGCATCTAGGAAGATTTGGGCACGACCGCTGAACTCCTGCCGGGCACTGCTGTAGGGTTTGATTTTCAGAAGGTGTGGTCTGATGAGTTTTCGAATATCCATCATATCTCAAGGGATTTTAGTCGGAGGGTTACGGCATTTTTGTGGGCTTCGAGTCCTTCATACGCAGCCAGGATTTCCACGGCGGGACCTAGGTTTTTTATACCATCGGGGCTAATCTCTTGATAGGTGATGTTCTTCACAAAACTATCCACGGACACACCACTATAAGCTTTTGCGTGGCCTTGGGTGGGCAGGGTGTGGTTAGTCCCGCTGGCATAGTCTCCGGCACTTTCTGGGCTGTAGTGCCCAAGGAAGATAGAACCTGAATTCTTGATGTTCGCAGCCATTTCTTGAGCCTGATCCATCGCCAGGATGAGGTGTTCGGGTGCGTATTCGTTGATGAGTTGGATTGCCAGATCTTCAGAATCCGTCACAAGTGCAAAACTTTGTTCCAAAGCTTTTGAAGCGATTTCTTTTCTTGGTAGTACAGGTAGCTGATTTTGAATAGATTTAGCTATTTTATCTACAATATTACTTGAAGTGCTGATGAGGACTACTTGAGAGTCTATCCCGTGCTCCGCTTGTGAAAGCAGATCGGCCGCTACGAAATCCGGATTCGCTGTTTGATCTGCAAACACGCAGAGTTCGCTGGGGCCAGCTGGCATATCTATGGCAATACCGCGAAGTGCAAGTTGCTGCTTAGCTTCAGTAACATATTGATTTCCAGGTCCAAAGATCTTATAACATGGTGTAAAGTATCGACAACCAAAGCCCATGGCACCAATGGCTTGAACACCGCCCAACCTGTAGACCTCTGATATACCTAAGCTGGTAGCAATGTAAGCGATCCCAGGATGAACTTCTCCATTTGGCTGCGGTGGTGTACAAACGATGATGTCCTTGCACCCAGCGATGAGTGCCGGCACTGCCAGCATGATGAAACTCGAAAACAAAGGTGCTGTTCCTCCGGGAATATATAGCCCTACACGTTCGATAGGAACCTGCCGACGCCAGCAAAATACGCCAGGACTCGTCTCAATTTTTGGATCGGAAGTACGCTTTTGGCTTAGGTGAAAAGTACGGATATTGTCGATGGCAAGGTTGATGGCAGTTTTCAGGTCCTCGGTACAGGTAGCTGCTAGCTCTTCCAATTCTTCTTGCTTGATTTTTATTCGGTCAGCGGGTGTTTGGTCGAATTGGAGAGCATACTTTTCAATGGCAGTATCCCCCGAATTTTCGATATCGGTGAACATTTCTGCCACTGTTTGGACTATCTTCGATTCCGTGGCTGTTTTTTTGCGAATCGTGGCGATGGTCGCCAGCGTTGGATTTTGGATTACGGTAAGCATAGACTAGTTTTTATCAGAAGTGGAGAGGCTTCTATATGTTACAAAATCATTTTCTCGATGGGGACGACCAGGATGCCTTCGGCGCCGGCTTCCTTCAGAAGTTGGATGTTTTCCCAAAAGTCCTTCTCAGCAATCACCGAGTGAATGCTGCACCATCCCTCCATAGAAAGCGGCAGGATGGTCGGACTTTTCATTCCAGGGAGAATACTGCTGATCTGATCTACCTGGCTGATTGGTGCATTGAGGAGGATGTATTTGTGTCCTTTCGCCCGTGATGCGGATTCTAGTCTGAAGAGAAGTTTTTCGAGCAGTTGTCTTTTTTCAGAAGCCAAATCCTTACTTGCTATAAGGATAGCTTGCGATTGGAGAAGGGTAGCTACTTCCTTCAATCCATTGGAGGTCAGGGTGTTGCCAGTGCTCACGATGTCGCAGACGACTTCGGCGAGGCCCAGGCTTGGTGCGATCTCTACTGATCCACTGATTTCGTGTATGTCGGCTTTGATATTTCGTTGATTTAGAAAATTTTGGACGATGTTTGGGTAGGTCGTAGCGATACGTTTTCCTTCCAAAATGGTCAAATCCTCAAAGGCAATTTCTTTTGGCACCGCGAAGGAGAGTCTACATTTTCCGAAACCCAATTCTTTGATTTTTTGAGTGGTGCTGGTACGTTCGAGCCAGATATTTTCTCCGATGATTCCTAGGTCTGCTACGCCGTCTTCTACATACTGTGGGATATCGTCATCTCGAAGGAAGAGGATCTCCAGCGGAAAATTGAGTGATTCATTTCGTAGCTTGTTGGTCTCATGTTTGAACTCGATGCCCATCTCTTGGAGAAGGCGAAGGGAGTTTTCGGAAAGTCGACCTGATTTTTGAATAGCAAGTTTAAGCATGAAATTTTGATTTTTGAATAAAAAAAATGGGCCTACCAAATTGCTTTGATAGGCCCAAGTGTACTGTATGTTTAGATTTCTCTACATATACGCCAAAGTCATCCTACCAAAGGTGGGTGCAAGATGATGATGGTGATGTAAAGAAATGTGTACGTTCATGATCTGATTGTTGTCGCAAATATAGAGAGATAACTTATTCTCGCAAGGAAAGTTTATCGCTGGATCAAAAATTTTTCCGTTTGTGAGAAATTTCTTCCTTGGATTAGTAGGTTGTATGGTCCATTAGGTAGGGTATTGATTTCGATGAATTCATCGCTCTGATGGATAATTCCCTCTGTCCACAGCCTCCCACTTGCATCAAATATGCGGTATCTGACGAGACCTAAATTTTCAGTTTCCTCAAAATTGATTTGTAGTAGATCTTGAGCCAAGGTAGGGTACACAGATATGCGGTAAATATTTCCTAGGTCTATTGTACTGGATCTGGTCTTGAAGGTGAAGTCCGCCACCACAGGCAGGTGATCACTCGAATTTAGAGCATCAGACCTAAATAGACCAGTCTCTGTTATTTGCTGATTGGTCAAAAGATCAGGTGCGAGCACATAGCTGTTTTCAAGTTGAAGGACAGACCCACTATAGATGATGTAGTCCAATCTGCCAGGCGAAAAGCTAGTGCCCCTCCCTGGCCAAGTGTATGTGAATGGTGATTCATTGGTGAGCGGCCGTGCGTCTAAGAAAGCGGAACCATCCCAATCTGGCGAAAAACTAGGTCCGAAGGTCGAAGTGTTGATAATCCTGCCCGTCAGAAGGGTTTGAAGTTGTTCGCGAAATCCTACAAAATTCATATCTCCCATGATGATGATCGGACTGTCTTTGGGAAGTGCAAATGGTCCTATGCCGTCTTTTAGATCTCGTATGAAACGCATGAGGTTGTCCGCCTCTCTTTGGCGACTGGCTTCATTTTCGCAGCAGGGTAGGTGGGCTACTACGGCCAGCACTCTAGTACCATCTACATTGAGCAGGAATGCGCCATTGCCATCAATTCTGGCAGTGCCTAGTACTGGATATTTGCTTACGATGTGTATATCAGGGGATACGCCTGCATGATACCAGACTCCATTTTCCGAAGGGAGAAACTCTCCGATAAGGTCTGCACTTGCGGCACTGGTGTTGTTGTATATTTCTTGAAGGCCTATGATATCAGGTCGGATGGTTTGAAAGATTCGGGCGAATGATGATTTTTTATTTGGATCAAAAAGCGCATCTCGTTCCACATTGTAGCTCAGTACCCGAAGGTGGTCGGCCCTTAATTTCTGAAAACTAACACTTGGCCATTGATTCTGGAGGTTGCTCAGCTGGTATGTGTAAGATGTCAAAGACCCGTTCGGAGCTCGGTCGCCACCATTTTGTTGGTCTACCAAACAAAACTTGATCTGCGAAGCTGCCGTGATTCGGGAGCCCATCACGTTGATATCTCTTCTGATGGCGATCTCAAACCGATCACTACTGACTGTTGGGGCGGAAATAAATCCGACTTCGTCGTGGTTGACGGGTCTCCCAGAGCCAACCCACAAAAATCCACTCCGATTCCCGAAAAACCACGAAAGGTCTGCTCCCGGTACGATCAGACTACTTCCTGTATTCGGATTGTTGTCTAAGTCTATGTGAAGCGCCAAGGTATTGCTACTTTGAAGGAGGATTTCCGAGTTCAGTTCGAAGTAAAAATATAGGTAAGTCTCATCATTCGAGGTGCTGATGGCTCCCATGTCAATGCCAAAAGGAATTCCGTCACCTGTAGGATCTGCGTATCTGAACCCTGCCGAGGACCATTCGCTAAAATCATCGTCCAAAAGCACTTGTTGGCTGGTACCTGAAATAGAAGCAAGGGCAAGTAAGACAATCCACAAAAATTTGTTCATACAGTCGAATTACGATATCGAAGCGGTTTCGGTTGTAAATGTAGGGAAACAATTGACAAAAAAGAGTTTTCATCCTTTAAGGCGTCCTGAAAATAGATTTCCATTCTTGAATTCTTTACTTTCTAGGCCTTGGATTAACCAATTATTTTTCAATTTGTTCTAGAACCCACTTTGCATATGCTTCTGTGGTTTCTGCTTCTACTGCCAAAATGCAAGGAAGATCGTAATCGTGAAGTTCCTGAATCTGATCAAATAGGATTTGTTTGTGATCGTAGCTGGTTTTTAGGATTGCGATGTATTCCTCCTCTGAGTTTAGTTTTTCATTCCAGAAATACAAACTTTGAGAAGAAATGATGTTTCCACAAGCGATTTGCCTAGCCATCAGTAGTGATTGTACGAGCCGTTCTGCCGCATCTTTACTACCACAAGGCACATACATTAGGAGTATTTTCCTCATTTCAAAAACGATTGATGGACTACATTGCTAGGATTTCAGCCATTCTGATCAAGTCTTTATTTGGAACATTCTTTTTGTTGATGGCATCGTCAAAAGAAGTGAAGCTGATCTTATTGTTGATGATCCCGAGCGCCATATTGTACTTTCCTTCTAGTAATGCGCCCACTGCTGAGGCACCTAGTCTGCTTGCAAGCACTCGATCTTGGCAGCTGGGGCTTCCTCCTCGCTGTAGGTGTCCGATCACAGCTACTTTGATGTCCACGTTTGGTAAGTGGGTTCTGATTTTCTGAGCTATTTCTGTGGCGCCTCCATTCTGATTACCCTCTGCAACGATGACCAAATTGAATAGCTTGTGGCGTTTCACGGACTTTTCGAGTTTCTCCGTCAGATCCTCGATGGAGGTATCCGTTTCAGGCAGAAAGATATTGGCAGCTCCACTACCTATGCCTGTATATAAAGCTATGAATCCGGAGTGTCTTCCCATGACCTCGATGAAGAAGATTCGATCGTGACTATCTGCCGTATCCCTTATTTTATCTACTGCTTCGATTGCGGTATTGATAGCGGTATCAAATCCAATGGTGAAGTCAGTACCAAAGATGTCATTATCGATGGTACCTGGCAAACCAATAAATGGAATATCGAATTCTTCGGAGAAAATCTTTGCTCCCGTATATGTCCCATTACCACCGATTGCGACGCAAGCATCGATATCGTAGTATTTTAGATTATCATAGGCTTGCTGTCGACCTTCTTTGGTCATAAATTCAGGACTTCTGGAAGTCTTCAGTATGGTACCTCCACGGTGTATAATGTTGGCTACATCCCGTTTTTCGAGTCGCACTATTTTATTATTGATCATGCCTTCGTATCCATTTTGGATTCCATAGACGTGGAGATCTTCAAAGGCTGCACTCCTTACGACAGCTCTGATAGCTGCATTCATGCCTGGTGAGTCACCACCACTGGTAAAAACACCTATTCTCCTGATATCTTTTTTGCTCATGTATAAAGTTATAATCCGTTTACGTGGTAAGAAATTAATTTTGCGATGGGCTTTTCGAGAATTGATCCAATCTTGAAACCTAATTCTTCAGCCACCTTACGCAATTCACGTTGAAAATTACTGGAGATCGATCCTACAAAATGAATTGGTAATTCTTTTCCTTTTGGATGGTTTAGTCTGGCATGGAAAAACTTAATGAAATTATCTCTCAGTAATTGATCTTTCCAGGGATGGTCCAACCCTGTTAGGAACTTCGTGAACGAAGCCAAATATCCAGCGGGATTTGGTCCTTTGTAAAGAGATGATAAAAAGGCATCTTTGGTCAAGGAAAACTGGTCTTCAAACTTTTCCTTCAAATCTTGGGGTAATTGATTGTAGAAGTATGCTTTGACAATTGCTTTTCCCAAGCTCGTACCGCCACCTTCGTCGCTCAGAATAAATCCTAAGGTGGGCAGTGTCGTGGCGATATGACCTTTTCCATCATGGTAGCAGGCGTTACTTCCCGTACCTAGGATCGCTACGAAAGCTTCTTCTTGAGGTGCAGTGGCATGCACTGCTGCATACATGTCCTCGTATATTTGGATGGAGCACTCGGTACTCGTCCGAAGCCTTAGTTCATTCTCGACTTGGCGGTAGCTATGTTCACCCACCACACCAGCTCCATAGAATACGATTTTCGTGCTGTCTCTCAATGCTTTGACCAAGCTTTCTTGATTTTCTACTTGAGGGAAGGCCATACCTGTGGCTGGATTGTAGCCTTCGGTATGGAAATGAAATATTCCATCCCGCTCGTGGATGCAGCACCAATCCGTCTTGGTTGATCCGCTTTCTATGATAGTTACGATCTTCATTCGGGGTGTAAAAATAACACGAAGTTCAAAATATTCTCAAATTTCTAAATATTTGTTTCTTTCGTCGATCTATCCACATCCGATATAATGTCACCATATGCGGCTATTTACGAGGTTGTGACCCATTTCTGACAAGAGAAATGAGGGATCTACTATAAATATTCTTTGGTTTTACTAGTTTGAAGATTGTGAATCCGCAGACGATTGGTCGATGGTCGGTTGAGTAGAGCCCGTTGGTTCTTGACCTTTTAAGTAGGTTGGTAGGTTTAGGCCTGCCATTTGAAAGAGGTCATTGAGTGGCGGAACTGATTTCATCATTCCAGACACAAAATTTGCAGTGGTGCCTTGTCCACCTTCGCCATTACCGGAGTCCCAAACGGTGATTTTGTCGATCTTTATGTTTTTGACAGCTTCCACTTGTGTTCGTACGAGTTCAGGGAGCTTTTCGATCAAGAGCAGTTGGAATGCTTTATTGGGGTCGCCTCCAGCAGCGGAAACCACTTCTTTATAACCTTCTGCTTGTTTTGTAAGGATTTCGTATAGACCCTTGGCTTCCGCCTGCATTTTCGCGTAGATAGCATCAGCCTCTCCGATGGCGCTTAGACGAATTCTTTCGGCTTCGGCTTGCGCTTGAATAATGGCCTTCTCCTTTTCTATTTCTGCTTGGATCACGATATTGGCTGTTTGGGTTGCTTTTTCTCTAGCTGCTCTTGCTTGCTCGGCGTGCTGCTCTGCGAGGTAAGCTTCTTCAAGGGCCTTAGCTTGTTGTACTTTTTCGGCCGCCATGGCAGTACGTAAGGCCTCTGCTTCTTTCTCTCTTCTTAGAGCTTCTGATTGGGCAATGGCTATTCTGGCTTCGTTTTCTCCACGGATCGCGAGTGCATTGGCTTCAGAGGTCTTGATTCTAGTATCTCTATCTGCTTCTGCTTTTCCGATGGCTTCGTCCTTTTCTGCAGATGCAATGCTGATTTCTTTGTCTTTTTGGGTGATGGCTATCTTGACATCTCGATCACGGTGCGTTTCGGCGATCTGGGTATCTTTCTCTCGGTCCGCAAGGGCTTTTCCGGTTTCTCCGATTTTTTCTTGTTCGGCTACACTGATTTTGGCTTCGTTGATAGCTTTGGCTGCTGCTTCTTTTCCTAGGGCAGCTATGTAGCCTGACTCATCTTTGATATCCGTCACGTTGACATTGATGAGTTTAAGACCGATTTTTTTGAGTTCGCTGTCAATGTTTTTTGAGATGTTGTCAAGAAATTTATCCCTATCCGAATTGATCTCCTCAATGGTCATAGTAGCGATGACCAATCTCAATTGGCCGAACAAGATGTCTTTTGCCAACTCTTGAATTTGTTCTGCTGAAAGTCCGAGTAGTCTCTCTGCGGCGGTATTCATATTATCTGCTTCAGTAGAAATAGCAATGGTGAATCGGCAGGGCACGTCCACACGTATATTTTGTCTACTGAGCGCATTGGTAAGGTTGGCTTCAATGGATAAGGGCTTAAGGTCAAGGTACGCATAGTCTTGAATTACAGGCCAAATGAAAGCACCACCTCCGTGGATGCATCGGGCTGAAGTCCCTCCTGTTCGCCCGTAAATGACCAGAATTTTATCTGATGGACAACGTTTATATCTAGATACAAGTGCCAATATTGTGAGAAAAAATACTACGGCGGTGACGACGATGATGATTAGAGCTGTCATGTTGAGATTGTTTTTATGGTTAGATAGTTGTGTATTTGATTATTGTAAGCTTTCAAGAGCGGAAACTTCGTAACTGTTCGATTCATCTTTACTGATAATAATTACCTTAGTTCCATGCTGGAGCGCTTTTCCATGAGTAAATGCCTTGAGCTGATGGGTAGATCCTTTGATGCTGACCAATATTTGTCCTTCGCCTGACTTATTTGCGGGGATGTTAAGGTACACATCGCCTTTTAGTCCAAGGGCATCTTCCCATTTGAAGCTATTGTCTTCTGCTAGTTTGTTCATCTGTGTCAGGATAAAGAAGAAAATGGCTACAAATGCAAGGCCAACGAACAGAGAGCATAGGATAGTCCAAAATGTCCCTAATCCTCCATAGTATAGCGCAATACCGCTCCAGCTGAACCCGAGTAGAAAGTGAATAAGATTCCGAAATGAAAACAACTCAAGAGGTCCATCTATGGTGTCTACATCTAAATCCATGAGCCCAGCGAAAGTAAGAATTGTCTGCATGAGAAAGATAAGACTAGTGGGTATAGCAATGTACCAATAGGTCTTTAGTAAGATATCCATCTGATCAAAAAATTCCATAGGCTGTATATTTTTGCTAAGATATTGAAAATTTCAGTCACATCATAAGATTCCTTGCTATTTTTGTCGAAAAATTTCTCTTTACCTGTATTTGCTTGTTTTTTTGAGGTGCTTTTTCACTCTTAATCGACCAAATATGTCTTCAATATCTTAAAAAGCAAAATCTGAGATATTCGCAACGATGGAAAAATAAAACTTTGATAAATCAGCAATACATCTAAAAATTTTGATAAAAACTAAATCTTGGCGACATTTTGGAAGGCAAATTGAAAAATATTTTGATTGATGAAATTTTATTTCTATTCTTGCACTTCCGAAAATTCGCCTCTTTTGCAAAAGGCAGCCATTTTGCAAATAAAGGCGTATATTTGTACTAACCAAAATAGAGCCTTGCTTTAAAGTTATATGAAGATACTTCAACTGTGTAAAAAGTTTCCATTTCCTCTTCGGGATGGGGAATCTATAGCCGTTACCTATCTGAGCAGGGCATTGGTTGATTTAGGATGTGAAGTGACGCTCCTAAGTATGAATACTTCTAAGCATTATACGGATGTGACCAATCTTCCTGATTCTTACAATCATTATAAAGAAATTCATTGTACAGAACTTGATAACAGGGTAAGGCCCATGCAAGCCTTTTTGAACTTATTCTCCAATGAAAGTTATCACGTATCTCGATTTGTAAGCAAAGACTTTGAGAATAAATTGGTAGAACTGCTTCAAAAGGAGAAATTTGACGTTATTCAGCTGGAAACCCTTTATTTAGCTTCTTATGTAGATGTGATCAAAAAACATTCGGATGCCATTATAGCGTTAAGGGCTCACAACATTGAGTTTGAAATTTGGGAGCGAATTACAAAAAATACCACATTTCTACCTAAAAAGTGGTATCTACGACACTTGACGAATAAGCTCAAAAACTATGAGCTTCAAAAGCTTAATGACTACGATTATGTCATCGCCGTATCAGAGCGTGACCTGAAAAAATATAAGCAACTAGGATACAAGAATGGAGCGATGGCTTCTCCCATTGGACTCCAAGTCGATCATTATCTGAAGATCGCCAATCCAGATCAACAAATGCCGGGCTCTATATGCTTTATCGGAGCATTAGATTGGATGCCAAATAGGGAAGGGCTCAATTGGTTCCTATCCAATGTTTGGCCCGTATTGAACCAAAGATTTCCCAATCTAAAGTTTCATGTCGCAGGCAGAAATACGCCTGAGGATTTGCTCCAACTTAAACAAGAAGGTGTCGTTATTCATGGAGAAGTGCCTGATGCCTTGGATTTTATCAATAAGTATAGCATGATGGTGGTTCCATTGTTTTCGGGCAGTGGTATGCGGGTCAAGATTCTCGAAGGGATGGCTATGGGGAAGACCATCGTGACCACCACACTTGGCAAAGAGGGTATCAATGCAGAGCACGAGAAAGAATTGCTTGTGGCTGACGATGCTGACGCATTTATATCTACAATCAGTCATTACATTGGCGATGAGCAAGGTCTAAAGGAAATTGGCTTTGCTGGGCAAGAATTTGTAAAAAAGTACTACGACCACAAGTCTATAGCGCAGTCTCTCTTAGCCAAATATGAATACCTCCTAGCTAATCCTTACCCAAAGGGCAAATAGCAAACTTTTAAAAGAAAGTTATATTTAGGTTCAGGGAAGTTATGATTGGCTAGTCCTGCTAATGTACATGATGATCACTCCAGAAAAGACCATGATGATATGTACCAAAAATGAAAAGCCAATGCTGATCTGATCTAGAAATGCGATGAAGCTTAGCCGCAAACCGACAAGAGAAAGTACGATCGAGATGAATCCCACGAAAAAGATGAGAAAACCAATCATTGTCCATTTATCCCTAGTCATATCCTTTATTTTTTTGCAAAGGTAATTAGATTATTCACAAGTTGAATTTGTAGAAAGAGAAACAAGTCTTTGGGTCAAATGGTTGGGCATTACTGAAAATCCCTAGCTTTTACCAAGGCATGACATGGATATGAAGACGAATTGATAAAAAACAAGTAATTTTACCAATCATAACCATATCCAAAATACCGATGGTTCGTACTTGATATATGTAGATATCTGATTTGATATCTTGAGTTTTCGTACCCATCCAAACCTAAATTGAATCCATATGAGCCTACAATCTGTCAAACTGGTAGAATGTCCGCGAGATGCCATGCAAGGGATCCATAGTTTCATCCCGACTGATAAAAAGGTAGCCTACCTCAATCAATTACTCAAAGTGGGATTTGATACTTTAGATTGTGGGAGTTTTGTTTCACCCAAAGCTATCCCACAAATGCAAGATACAGCAGAGGTCTTAAATCGTATCGATAAGTCTAATTCTGCCACAAAACTACTGGTCATCGTTGCGAATCAGCGAGGTGCTACAGAAGCTGCTGCTTTTTCAAATATTGACTATTTAGGGTATCCCTTTTCGATCTCAGAAACTTTTCAAATGCGGAATACCAATGCCACCATCGAGGAATCGTTGGGAAGGCTCCAAGATATTCACGGCATTGCCACAGCAGCGAATAAAGAGTTGGTGGTCTATCTCTCTATGGGATTTGGCAATCCATATGGAGATCCTTGGAATGCAGAGATCTGTATGAAGTGGGTGGATAAGCTTAGTGATTTGGGCATTCGGATTCTCGCACTTAGTGACACCATCGGTGTGGCGACACCAGATACCATTAGCTACCTTTTCACCAATGTTATTCCGCATTACCCAGGCATAGAAATCGGTGCACACTTGCACACGCAAGCTCATAACTGGCGGGAGAAAGTCACTGCTGCTGTTGAGGGCGGATGCCTACGATTTGATTCTGCTATCAAAGGATATGGTGGTTGCCCTATGGCTAAAGATGACCTCACGGGCAATATGCCCACAGAAAACCTAGTATACTACTTCCAAGATATCGGCTTTGATACGGGTCTTGATCATAAGGAGTTCATTCGTAGCTTTGCCCTTGCTAATGAGGTTTTTCCTGCGGATGCTCGCTAGGGACGAAGTCTTCTAAGAATTCCACAAATTTTTTCAAGGCCTTACTTCGATGTGAGATCTGATTTTTCTCATACAAAGACATTTCTGCAAAACTGCAATCTTTACCAACCGGCAAGAATACAGGATCATAACCAAATCCTTGAGAACCTTTACTTTCTCTTAAGATTTCGCCTTCCACGATGCCTTCGAAGAAGTATGGCATTCCTTGGTGGATAAAACATAGCACGGTACGAAAGCAAGCGGATCTTTCATCAGCATCTTTTAGTTCCTTTAGGAGTTTTGATATATTCCCTTGATCGGAGGGTGGAATACCGGCATATCTAGCTGATTTGACTCCAGGCGCTCCATTGAGGTAATTTACCTCAAGGCCAGAGTCATCAGCTAAAACCATCGCTCCTGTGAGTTCATAAATGGCTTGGGCTTTTATTTGTGCATTTTCTTCGAGGGTAGTGCCGGTTTCATCGATGTCAATTTCGATACCTGCTTCTTTCAGACTTAGAATTCGGATATCTGAAAGGTGAGAGATTGCTGCTTGGATTTCTTCTACTTTGTGAAGATTGTTAGATGCTAAAATGATGGTGTGCATATGGCTAGAATCGAATTTACAATGGAATAGATTGAAGGATTTTCCAAAAAGCAAGTTTTTCGGATTGGTTAGAACGTATCATGGAGATTGGATGGGTCAGGAGTAGGGTACAATGTTCCATTGGGATAACTTCGTGGTGTTGGATTTCAAATTTTAGATTGAGCTGTTCTCTCTTTACTCCAAATATAACTGCCAAGTCGTGGAGTCTTAAAGAGGGACCTATACTAACCCGGTCACCTTCTGGTATCCAAATGATCTGTACATCTTCTTCAAAATTTATTTTTAAGGCCTTGGTAATTCCTTGTAAGGTTTCCAAAGAATTAGCGTCTTTTTCGGAGTTTGATAAAATGTATAGTAATTTTTTGGTGTCAAATCCGATTTCAGGGATAGAGGGTATGTCAAAAACCAAATCATTTGTTTTCATGAGAAATATTGTGTGGATTTTTTTTACATCAACTAATTAAGTTTTGTTAATCTTTTTTCTAGCAAATCTAGTTTTAAATCTTAATTTTGTGAGTCTTAAAGTAAGAGAGCTCATAAGATCCTACAAATTTACAATTTCATTATGGATTGTCATGAACTTGGTGATCCTATTCTTCACTTTTTAAAGCTTTTTTTATGAGCCTAAAGATTAACATCGAGCGAACCAAAGAATCGAGATTGTCTGAACTTGACTTTGACAACATTCCCTTTGGCAAAATTTTCACAGATCATATGTTCGTGGTAGATTATGTAGATGGAGCATGGGTCAATCCTCACATTTGCCCTCTACAGGCTATTCCTACACATCCTGGAAACCTTGCGTGGCATTATGGTCAGGCGATTTTCGAAGGTATGAAAGCTACTATTGCGCCAGATGGAACCCCACTTCTCTTTAGAGCCGAAAAGCATATAGAACGTTTGAATGCGAGTGCGTATAGGATGTGTATGCCAGAACTTCCAGAAGAATTGTTTCTTGACGCGGTCAGTAAAATGGTCTATCTAGAAAAAGATTGGATCCCACCTCAAGAGGGAAGTGCTCTATATATTAGACCCATGATGTATGCAACGGATGAATCTATTGGAGTAAGGGCTTCTGCTACTTACAAATTCATCATCGTCTGTTTACCCGTAGGTCCTTACTACAGCAAACCCGTGAAGCTCAAAGCAGCTGAAAAATATGTTCGTGCTGTAAAGGGGGGTGTCGGTGAAGCCAAAACGGCTGGTAACTATGCTGCATCTCTCCTTCCTGCTAGGATAGCCCAATCTGAAGGATATGATCAAATGATGTGGCTAGATGCACATGAATTCAAATACATCCAAGAAGTGGGGACCATGAATATCTTCTTCGTGATTGGAGACGAAATCATCACACCTGCTACAGATGGTGCTATACTCAAAGGTATCACTCGGATGTGTATCATCGATTTGCTAAAAGCTGAGGGTAAGACAGTGGTAGAAAGACCGATTACAATTGATGAAGTCGTGGCGGCTTACGAAGCCGGACAGTTGAAGGAGGTTTTTGGAAGTGGTACAGCTGCTGTCGTGGCTCCCGTATCTCACATTAAGTACAAAGGAAACGAAATGATTCTAAATCCTGAATCTTACAAGGTAGCCTCTCATGTAAAAGCTCAAATCAATGGTATGCGCAATTTGAGTATTGCAGATCCTTTTGGATGGATTCAGCCTGTGAGTGCTGATGTGCTTGATAAGTAGATCGACTTATATTTTTCAAATAGATAAGAAGGACCTGTGATTTTTCGCAGGTCTTTTTTTTTCGCTTATGTTGTGTGTATCTTATCGATGGTTCATCTGATTTAGCCAATTAAATAAATCTGATTTTGATACAAAACCAGAAGCCATTAACTTTGGACTTGTTTGAATTGACAACGTAATGATGCTTGGATATGTCATTATTCTTCCGGCGCAAAGGAATTCATTGAATTGATGGGTTTTTTGCTTGAATCCAGTTGGGATGTTTGAATATCGGCGACCTCTAAAGAGGAAACTATTTTCATCTTCGGGATTGAATTTGATTAAGTGAAATTTTTTATGGAGTGAATCCATTAGTGATTTGTCTTGGAAGGTTTTCTGCTCCATCGCCATACAATATTGACACCAATCGGTATGAACAAATATGAAGATAGGCTTATCTGCTGCTTGATCAAGAGAGTCTAGCTTTTTGATATCTCCCCAATAGTTTTGACTACGAAGATCAATGGGTGATAAACAAATTAGACACGCCAAAATAAAGGTGAGGTTCCGATGTTTCATCTAACGAAAACTATACCGAACCCCCAAAAATACCCTCAAACCTTGATTTGGAGCAAAGCTGTAATTCGGATCAAAACTAAGGGCATAGGGGTTGTCCGGCGTAGGAAGAATGTTGCCCTGATTGTCCAATGAAACTTGCTTATCAAATGGATCTTGTGTTCTTGAAATAAGGAAAGGTATTCCATTGGTGGGCCTCCAGTTTAGTAGGTTTTTGATCCCTCCATATAATTCTAACTTACCTAAGTTTCGATAGGTGAATTGTATGTTTTGAATGCTCCACCAAGGAGAAAATTCGGGTCGTGGATCCAGATCACCAGCCAAAGGTATACGCATAGGACTGTAAAGATTACCAGTATAATCAATAGTCCACTTGGCATTGGGAGGGGTGTAGGCTAGGGACCAAGTACCTGTATATCGTTCCGTTAGAATTTGCTGAATTTTTTCGCCCTGGTCTTCTACAAAAACATCTAGGATACTAGCTCCAACCATTGCTTTTAGACCATGGAATATTTCAAAGTCTGCATTGGCACTGACCCCTCGGCTTATTCCATATCCATCCAGATTAGCGTAAATGATTTGGTTAGGATTGGTATCATAGTCAGGGATAATTCTATTATCGAAATAGGTGTACCATGCCGAAATATCGACATTAATTACATGACCGTCTTCTAAAAAGATTTTTTTAAGGTAGTTTAAGTTGAAGTTATAGGATCTTTCGGGATTAAGATTATCCTCGATGATGACAGTTCGTGCTCCAGTCAGTGCCGCATGGTCCTCCGTAAAGAGATTGACTACCCGAAAGCCCGTGCCAAAATTAAATCTGAATATGTTTCCAGCATTTGGGCTGAATTTATATGCCATCCGTGGTGTGAAAATATTCCCATGGTTGCTATTGTAATCGTAGCGAGCGCCAATAAGCAATTTGTGCTTTTGGTTGAAACTTATCTCATCTTGAATAAAAATTCCAGGCAGCCATGTGTGTTCAGGTGCATTGATACCTCCTGTAGTTTCTGTACCCCCAGTGGCTGGGGTATTGTCATCGTAATAGGTGTATCTAAGTGCGATACCCCCTAAGAGATCATGGTTTTTGATTTTTTTATCCCAAAGTAGTTGGTTGAAGAATATGCGTTGATCCGCATTATAAGCTTCTGTGCCATAAAAACTATTTTGGTGGTGTCCATTGAGTGAAAATTGGTAAATGAATTTTTCTTGAAGAGGTAGTTCGTAGTTTCCGAGTAGTTCCCATCTTTTGGTATTGATCTGCTCTCCGTATACGATGTCAGTACCTTTGAATTCTGGTGTAAAGTTATTCTCTCCACCCCATCTATCCTCTATAAATAGGCGGGCAGCTATAGAAAACAATTTTTGATCTTTGCGTTGGAAATTCCACTTTTGAAAGATGCTTCCTCTTTTTTGGAGCGTCATATCCGTAAATCCATCTTGGTTGTCATCCACTACACGACCAAACCAAAAGAGATTTAACCCAGTCAAAATATCGATGTTTTTACCTATTCTGGATTTTATTCCGAGGTCTAGATTGGTCTCCGCCCAGCTCGTACTCATCAAATCAAGTGAAAATAAGGGGGCACTTGAAGTCTTTTTGGTGATGACATTGATCAGACCACCGATGGCCTCGCTGCCATATAGTGAAGAGGCTGGACCTTTTACGATCTCAATTCGTTCCACCAGGCTATTTGGAATTCCGAATAGTCCATATACCGTAGCCAAAGAACTTACAATCGGCATACCATCAATGAGTACCATGGTGTAGGGCCCCGCTAGCCCATTAATCCTAATATCGCCGGTATTACAAACCGAGCAGTTAAGCTGTGGTCGGACTCCATTGATATTCTGCATGCCTTCAAATAGATTCGGAGTAGGGTTTCTTTTAAAAAAACCAGGATTGAATACTTCTACTGGGACTGGAGAATCTACTCGATTTACTTCCTTCATAGTACCAGATACCACGATATCTGGAGTAATATTTTGATTTGGGGTCATCGTGAATCGAAGATCTTTGTAAGTCCCAGGTTTTTCAATTTTGTATTGGAGGATTTCGAAACCCAGCAATTGTACGGTGGCAGTAGCTGGAAACTTAGTTAGCTCGCATTTTAGGGTGAAATTTCCATTTTCATTAGATTGGGTAACACAATTGCCTGCTTGTATAAAAATGTCGGCGAATTCTACGGGTTTTCCATATTGATCGACGATGATTCCTTCGATGGTAGAGCTGGTAGTTTCCTTACTATTTTGGGCAGTGCTGTAATTAGCTATGGAGGTAATTAGCAGAAAAGTGACGAAAAATTTAATTTTACTCGTATATTTTTGGTACATGTGGATTAGTTTATTTTGTGAATAGTTGCTGCATCATTTTTGCAAGACCATCCCTTTCTAAGTTTTCGCCGATAAAAACAATTTTACTTATTTTTTGTTCACCCTCGCTCCATAAACTTCCCTTTGAAATAGATACATTATTTGCCACCGATTGGAGCACAAAACGGTGATCTTCTCCATTTATAGAAAATATCCCCTTTATCCTATAAATATTGGAAGATTGAAACATCATCAACTGTATGAAGCGATGCCTTAATTGGACCAAGTCAAAAGACTCTTGGAATGAAAAGCTGATCGATTTGATTCCTTTGGTATGATGATTTTCGATGCTAGGGTTGATGTGGAAGTCTTGTGTTCGGGTCACTCGAAGAATTTTATTGAACAAGCTGGAATCATTCGATAGTATTTCTACCACAGAAAGCGGGAACATGGCGGCTACCTCTGATCGAAAGGTTACGGGATCTTCTATCTTTTCTGCTTTTGAAATCAAGATGACGTCTGACTGCGCCAGCTGCCTATTGATAATGGGTTGAAGTGCGGAGGTTTGGTCGTAATTTTCCGCGTCTAGGATCCCGATCACTCTTTTTACGGGGAAGGTTCGAGCAAGGATGGGATCAGCTACGAGCGAAAAAATAACCCCTTCAGGATTAGCCACGCCCGTACATTCGATGAGTAGTTCGTCCCACAGATCAGCCTTCTTCGTGAGTTGAAATAAAGCTTCATCTAAATCTCCATTGGATGTACAGCAAATGCATCCATTCGTGATCCCAATAAGATCAATATCTGTACGTATGAGCAAGTCAGCATCGATTTGCTCCTTCCCGAATTCGTTTTCAATCACCGCAAATCTTTTTTCCGAACAAGATCGAAGCAACTGATTGAGAAATGTGGTCTTACCAGCGCCTAAATAGCCTGTGATGATCGTAACTGGTTGTACTTGATTCATAGCATTACTATCGTAGTATACGGAAATTCTAGAGGGAAGGTTGGTTTCTGAGAAAATGACCCATTAGGTTATTTTTCAAAAATCAAGCACCCTTTACCCATTTATACCGGTGGCCTGAAGCATAATCTGGTGGAGATCTGTATTTAGGATGAAGGGATTTAAAAGTTCGCTACCAGGACCATAAATGGCAAGTTCTACATGATCTCCACTATGATCCGTTCCAGCCCATCCCACAGAAGTAAAGCCGCTCTGCATCTCTCCATATTTTCGGAAGGGAAGTTTGTATTCATTGTAGGTGCCGTCCTCATCCAAATTTTTGTAGTAACTTAAGATGGTTTGAGCTTGATCCTCTGAAATTACTATATTTTGGGCATCCTGAATACGCTCGATGGTATATCCAATGGAGTGTGAAGGCTTTATCCCCATGAGTACCCAGTCATTAGAGTGCTTTTGGTTTAAGACGGATGCAAACATGGAATCTGCATTTTTGTGCTTGAATAGTCCTGGGTTTGCATTGCCGTGGTCTGTGGTGATAATGACCATGGTCTCTTTATTTTTTTCTGCGAAGGCCATTGCCACTCCGATTGCTTCATCAAATTCGATTTGGTCGTGAAGAATGGCTGAGGTATCATTGGCATGTGCCGCCCAATCCACCTTGCCAGCTTCGACTTGCATGACAAAACCATTTGGATTTTTACTTAGTCTATCTATGGCAATGGTGGTCATTTCTGCCAGAGAAGGGACGGTGGTTTGTAGATCGGTATCAGATTTTCTATCGACAGCGTAAGGCAGTGCGTCGTCAGCAAAAACACCCAAAATGGGACCAACTGCAGAAAATTGATTGGCTTCAGCTTTAGTTCTTGCGACTTGGATGCCAGCAGTTTTGAAGGCTCCGAATAAGTCTTTATTGTCTTTTCGTAATTCTTTATCAAAATACTTTGCACCTCCGCCCATCATAACGTCAAATTTGAGGTCGAGATAAAGGTCGGCTATTTCTGCTTGACTTGCTCGTGATTTGACATTGACACAAAAGCTGGCTGGTGTTGCATGTGTAATGGGCACGGTGGACACGCATCCCACTGCTTTTCCAGCCGCTTTGAATTTTTGGAGGATTGGTCTGTTGGTCGTTCCATCCGCATTTACATTGAGAGCTCCATTTGGTACTCGCACACCTCCGCCCCAGGAAGACCCAGCCGCGGCAGAATCAGTGACTAAACTATCAGCAGATGCTGTATCCATGAGGGCTCTCGTTATTTTTTGTTGTTTGTATAAATCTATCCAATTGCTTGATTTTCCGTCACGAAGGTAAATAAGTCGGTCTGCCATATTGAGTGTTCCGCTACTCATCCCATCACTCACCAAAAAAATGATGTTTTTAGCTTTTTGTCCTCTTTTTTCAAATAAGGATTGGTTGATTGCCTTGTATGCGAAACTTGATGTGGTAATACTTCCAATAGCACCTACCAGAGCGCTTTGTCCGAGAAAAGACCTTCTATTCATTACTTTTTTTTGCAAACATACAGCCAATTTCAATAAGTTCTTTTGAATTTTATGTTAAAAAAATCGGTCAAATGTTGATCCGTAAGGGCAACTTTGGGATCCAAATTGGTAATAAAGACACGGAAAGGGTGCATTGCTGCCAAAAGGATGAAAACTTTCATGTAATTAGTGCACCGAAGTTACAAAATAAAATTTCAAAAGGCAACATAATTTTACTTGCTTTTAGATAATTGTTTTGATTATGATTTGATTACGTCATTTGTATTTTGTTAATTGAAAAAGCATAAAATTTCTATGAATTTTAATGAGTTTTAATCCAAAGAATTGTTGTAATTTTGACTCAAATTGTCTGATGGTGCAAATCAAGTGGAATATTGTGTGGATCGTATTGATAGGAACATTCCTCGCGGCATGTGAGGAGGATATCTCTATCAAGAGAAATACAGAATTCCAAAAGCAGATTGTGGTGAATTCCATTTTTTATTCAGACTCTACTTGGGCCATGCGGCTCACCACTTCGAGAGATTTGTTGGACCCAAATGATCAGATAGATCAGATTAAGGATGCGAAGGTCGTCATTTTAAATAGAGCAGGTCAAACAGTTTGTGAACTCTATCATGCCGGTGCTGGTCTTTATTTAAACACTGTGGTAAGACCAAGTCCAAATTCCTACTACAAGGTACACATATACTCTAAAAAATATGGGTATGTGACTGCTGAAAGTACCGTACCTCCTAGGCCTGTCATCGAAAACTTTGAAGTTACAGAGACTACTGGCCAAGATTCGGGACATGCAGATGTAAAATTCGATATTGTACAGCAGAATGGTACTTCTAATTATTACATTTGGGATGTCGTTTATGAGGTAAACACTACAAACTCTAATCCCAATTCTTCTAATTTGCACTTCGATGTCTCCCAATGGGTCAGTGATCTGAATACAAACTTAGGAAACGTGACTCCAAATCGTTCTAAAATATATGCATCATCGCAGGATTTCGTTGGAGGGACAAATTTCACCACACTTCTGACTGCACCTCTGACACCAGGATCAGTTTCTGATAGCAATGGAGGAGGCGGAAAAGGTGATGGTTCCGTGTCACCGGATACTAGTATTCCCTCCACTCCTAAACCGATGCTTCGGATTATGAGTGTGAGTAAAGAGTTGTTTAATTATTTCAAAAGTGTCGAACATTACATACGCTACCAAAATGTGAATAGTAGCCTTTCTGAGCCAGCAGAATTGTACCACAATGTAGAAGGAGGGTTAGGCCTCTTCGCTGGTTATAGCGTCCTTTATGTACCGATCAAAGATTAGTGTTTGTATATGGAAATTGTAGTAGCCTTGGTGGATTTCATGTCACCAGAGTATGATCGTATGGTTCGCCTTCGGACAGAGGTCTTGCGAAAACCATTGGGACTTGTATTTACGGAAGAACAATTGTCCAGTGAGTATGACTCCTATCACATAGGTGCTTTTTCGGTGGACGAAGTGGCATTGACCGGCTGCATGATACTTACCCCTATGTCAAATGGGGATATGAAAATGAGACAAGTAGCTGTAGATCCTACTTTACAGGGTCAAGGCATCGGTCAGCGAATGGTGGAATTTGCGGAGGTTTTTGCGGCCAGACAAGGAGCACACCAGATCGTACTTCATGCAAGGGAAAACGCCATTTCATTTTATGAAAAGTTGGGCTACAAAATTGATAAAGAACCATTTACAGAAGTGGGCATTCCACACCGATTTATGTCAAAAAATCTTCGCTTGTAAAGCTAAACATCAGTATGATTGTAACGGAAGAAAAAATTCAAGCTTTCGAAAACAGAATCACGAAAGTGTACCGGCATATTCGCAAAATTGCTACTAAACAAGGTGTTACTTGTTTTCGCATTTATGATCATGATATACCAGAGTTTCCCTTTGTGATCGATCAGTATGAAGCCGATTTTTACATCGCTGAATACGCTAAAGATCATGTTACAGCTGGTGACGGTTATCAGGCTTGGCTGATTGCATGCTTTTCCGCCATGGCTAGGGTCTTTGAATGTTCGATAGATCAGCTATACTTCAAAAAAAGAAGGGTAATCACTCAAAGATCAGAGCAATATGTCAAACTTGACGAAGTAAAAAATGAAAAAGTCATCAAGGAGCAAGGTTTAGCTTTTTTCGTAAATCTAGAAGATTATCTGGATACAGGCTTGTTCTTAGATCACCGAATCACCCGTCAGATGGTTAGGGATCTTGCTCAGGATAAAGTAGTCATTAATTTGTTTGCATACACGGGCACCTTTTCTGTGTATGCTGCAGCGGGGGGAGCAAAAAAAGTTGCGACCGTCGATCTGTCAAACACCTATATTGACTGGGCAAAACGCAATATGGTACTCAATGGCTTTGAAGATGAGCAGCGTTATCAGTTTTTTGCTAAAGACGTATTTCGCTTTTTGGGTGAGGCCAATTCGCAGTTTGGACTTGCCGATTTGATCATACTCGATCCGCCTACCTTTTCAAACAGCAAAAAGATGCTCAGCGTCTTAGATACACAGAGGGACCATCCCTACCTAATTCAGGCATGTGTAGATCTTTTGAATCCAGGGGGAAAGGTCTTTTTTAGCACCAATTACTCTAAGTTTAAAATGAATTTCCAAGGAACGGAGACTGTCACTGTCAAGGATATCACCAATGCCACCCGTCCATTCGATTTCAACAGAAAAATGGACCGAAAGTGCTATCTCATCCAAAAAGTGGAATACTGATAGAGTTTTCCCTTGTCTTCAAAATTATCAAGTTGCTAAATAAATTTTTCAGAAAAATTATTATTCATATGGTCAAATGATGTATTTTCGTGATGAATTAGTAGCGAATAAACGATAATTCAAAATTTTGCCTATGGTCGCCTACCGTTTATATCCTTTCGTGAGATTATTTCTAGCGTTTGCAGGGGGTATTGTATTTTTCAGTTACGTGGAGTGGGGGATTACGCTTTTGTTTGTTGCTAATTTAATAGCAGTTGTGCTTCATTTTTTCTCCTCGCATCTCAATCTGTGGATGAAGCATTACGGTGGTGTCGTACAACTATGTTTAATTTTTCTTTTAGGTGGTTTGACCTTGCAGGTACAGGATCAAAGAAGAGATGCTCGATTTTTCGCTCTTGGTATTGATGACTACTCTTTTCACATGGCTGAGGGTATAGTAGAGGAAATACCCAAAAAACAGCGAAGGGCTAAGACCGTGATTCATCTAAAGAAGCTTTGTAATTCTAATTCTTGTCGAGAAGTGGTGGGCAGCGTTATGGCGTATTTTGACACCCTTGATGTCTCAGCCAATCAGTATAAACCAGGTGACCTCGTGAGGTTCGTTGGCAAATTTTCTGAAGTTAGTAAGGGTAAAAATCCAAATACCTTTGATTTTCGGCAGTATCTGATCAATCGTAATGTCTGGTGGCAAGCGAGTATTCGACCAGGGGATCATGAGCTGCTAGCGGAGTTCCAGTTTCATGCCTTTCAAAATGCTGCTATGAAAATCAGGGGCTACTGTATCCAAGTCTTTGAGACTTACCTTCCGGATCCAGATGAGCGGAGTATTGCATCCGCTATGGTTCTAGGTTTCAGGAATCAGGTAGCCCAGGATATTTATCAATCATTTTCTGAAACGGGTGCGGTACATGTTTTGGCGGTCTCTGGTCTTCATGTGGGTGTGATTTGCGGAATTTTGGTTTTCTTCTTTGATCGAATCCGGATAAAAGCACGATGGTTTAAGCTGTTTAGACTCTTGGCTATATTGATATTGGTTTGGTTTTATTCTTTTCTTACCGGCAATGCGCCTGCTGTCACGCGAGCCTCTATTATGTTTTCAATGATTTTGGTAGCTAAGTACTTCCAGCAGAGATCGGTCACCCTAAATATTTTAGGATTCTGTGGGTTTATTATGCTTCTATGGGATGCCAAACTGTTGTTTCAGGCCAGTTTTCAATTTTCGTACTTAGCCCTTGCAAGTATCTTGTTTTTTCAGCCAGTTGTCTCGTCTTGGTGGGGTAGTGCCAACGCTTTTTTGCATAAGGTTTGGGAACTGATTTCGGTGTCTATTGCGGCTCAGATTCTTGTATTTCCAATTACCATTTTGTTTTTTCACAAGTTTCCTACGTATTTTATAGTAAGTGGGGTTTTTGCAGTGCCTTTAGCCTTGGTCGTGCTTCAAGGTGGGTTAGGACTTTTGGGGATCAGTTTGATTTCTTCTACTGCCTCTATTTGGGTTTCGTATGGATTGTCATTCGTTATAATGGTATTCATTAGAGGTATTGATGTGATACATAAGCTCCCTATGAGCAATCTAGATGGTATCTGGATTACGACTGTCGAGTGTGTATTGATGTATGGTTTCATTGTGACTGTTATGTATTTTTCTGCGAAGCCTAATCGTTCGGTCTTTGTGATAGCTGTATGCCATGTGATTTTGCTCTTGGGCAGTATACTGATGCGCCTCAATACTCAGAGGCAGCAGTCGAAAATTACGGTTTATGATAGCTTTCAAGGTTCGGTTATTGATGTTTTTGATGGAAAGACAAACTTTAGCTTACAATCAGGCACTCTATCGGAACAAGAGCTAAGCTTTCTTTGTAAGCAGAATCGTGACTTTCATGGTATCAATGAAGAGAAAACACTTGCAAATGACACGAAGGGGCAATATTTTTTAAAGGCGGGTTCGTTCCTCAGATTTTCTAATGGGCATACGGTATTAATCAGTAGTCAAAATACCATCAGCCCTGCAGTTTGGGAGGCCGTGGAAGTGGTCATCCTTCGCGATGTAAAATGGATGCAAGAAATACCTGATTTGCCGGATAAGTCTGTACAAGTGGTGCTAGATCGAACGGTTTCTTACAAGGCACGTAAAGCCTGGGTAGATCTTTGCGAAAACAAAAAATGTCAAGTTCACTATACAGGACGCGATGGAGCATTTGAATTTGATTTTCAAGCACTAAAAAATAGATAGAATAATTAAATCGAAAACCCTTTGAAAATGACAGAATTGAAAAAGTTTCTTTACTTTACCAAAAATGAGAGATCCGGAATTACGGTGCTCATCCTACTATTTGTGATTCCATTTTTGGGCTACAAGTGGTGGAGCAGTAAGCAACCTGCTTCGGTTATGTCCATTTCTGAAGAGGCTACTGGTTTACTGAATAGCCTCGATAGTCTGAATGCCAGCCAAGCACAAAAAAAATATCAAAATTTCAATGATCTAAATCAAGATTCACCCGCTTCTAAAATTGTAAAGGCTCAGCGCTTTGTTTTTGATCCAAACACACTTACGGAAGATTCTCTTCTTTTGTTGGGGCTTCCAAAGTTTGGTGTCAGAAACTTACTACGCTATCGATCCAAAAATGGGTTCATTCGGAAGCCTGAGGATTTCTTCAAAATATATGGTATGGAAAAGGCGGATACCGCACTCCGTATTTTCATTAAAATCTCTCCGAAAGAATCACGCAGTTTCCCAAATTATGCTACCAATAATCTGGATTCTGCAAAAAATGATCGACCTAAAACGCATTGGACCAATACCATTCAAACTGCTAAAATCCAAAAAATAGATCTCAATTCAGTCGACAGCATCTCTCTTACTGTTCTAAAAGGTGTGGGGCCATATACCGCTAAAAAAATCATCAATTACCGTGATCGTCTTGGAGGCTTTTATAGTGAAGATCAGTTATTCGAGATCAAAGGTGTCCAGACTTCAGTCCTTATGGATATACTCCCCAATCTAGAAATTGACCCTACCAAGGTTCAGACAATCTCGATCAATTCTGCCGATAAAGACGTACTAGGTAGGCATCCATATCTTAATTTTAAACTGGCGACTGTCATCCTTCGATACAGACAGAATCACGGACCATTCCAGACTATGGAGGATTTAAAGAAGATTGTCGCGATTGATTCGGAGACTTTAAAGAAAATAGCGCCTTATTTGAGATTTGAATGAAAGTAGACGCAGCTCCACCCAACAAGTGGTTCCGCATCTACCTTTTTTCAATTTATTTTTGAATACAGTTTACAAAGAGGCTGCACTATATCGCTCAACGAATTCTTTCATTTCGGTCACCATCTTTGGTGATCCCATCACCACGGTAGCTCTTTGGTGTAGCTTGTGTAACTCTAGGTCTAGGATCCGCTCAAGTTTACAGCTCAGGGCCATGCCACCTGCTTGCTCCACGATCATGGCCATAGGGTTACACTCATAGAGCAATCTGAGTTTTCCTTGTGGATACTTTCGAGTATTCGGATAAAGGAAAATACCCCCTTGCAACATAATTCGATGTAAATCTGATACCATAGACCCGATGTAACGTAACCGAAGGTTTAAATCCGAGCAGTGGTCGATATACCGTCGCATCTCTAGGTCAAATTTGAGATAGTATCCCTGATTTACCGAGTAGTAATTACCAGATTCTGGGATTTTGATGTCTTCATGTGAGAGGCAGAATTCTCCAATGGTGGGATCTAAGGTGAATCCATTGACTCCCTGACCCGTCGTATACACTAGGATGGTACTAGTGCCATACAGTACATAGCCTGCAGCTACTTGGTCAGCTCCTTTTTGGAGGAAATCTTCGAGTGTGCAGACCTCATCAGGATTGGTTTTTCTTTTATAAATTCCAAAAATGGTACCAACGGAAACATTGACATCGATATTGGAGGAGCCATCCAAAGGATCCATAACCACTACATAGTTGGCTTCCTTGCCTGCTATTTTTGGGAGGGGAATGAGATCATCTAGCTCTTCTGATGCGATCCCGCAGACTTCTCCGCTGTGTGTAAGGCATTCGATCATTCGTTCATTGGCAAAAAGGTCTAGTTTTTGCACATCTTCTCCTGAAGAATTGCTCGCACCTGCAATGCCTAAGATATTGACTAGGCCGGCTTTATTGACCTCTCGGTTTACTATTTTTGCTGCGATCCCAATATCGCGGAGTAGCCTCGTCAGCGATCCAGTAGAGTCGCTATAGTTCTTTTGGCTTTTGATGATGAACTCATCTAATGTTACTATTTTGTTCATGATTGGTTGGATTTGGTTAGGTGCCATAAAAGTAAGACTATCTGCATCAACAAAAAAATATTTGGAGCTCTAAAATATTTTGATCACCTCAAATTCAAGTATAGTCATCTGAGTTGACTGTTTTGTTGATGTGGTGTAAGTTTTTTCTTATGGGAGAGAAAGGACACAAAACATTTTTGGAGACATGCAGTTGAGTATATTGGACTCCAATACTCGATCTAATAAATGAGTCCTTTGTCTGGCGCGGGCCTAAAAAGTTTTTTTAACTTTGTATCTAAATTTGGATGTGTGAAGCACCTTCTCTACCTCAATAAATACTTTTTTAAATATAGATGGCGATTGACCCTAGGGGTGATTTTTGTCTGTTTGTCAAATTACTTCGCTATTCTAATTCCCCAAGAGATAGGGAAGGCCCTCGACTATGTCCAGGAGCAGATAAAAACCTACAAGTTACTTCCTGATGCAATGAAACCCGATGCTTTCGACACCTTGGGCAAAGCATTACTTATTTTTGGTGGTACAGTGGTCGCGTTCATGATCATTAAAGGGGTTTTGATGTATTTCATGCGACAAACCATTATCTACACCTCAAGGCTAATTGAGTACGACCTCCGAAAGGAGATTTTTGCGCATTTAGAGCGATTGGATACAGGATTTTATCGAATCCAAAAGACGGGTGATCTGATGGCGCGAATCACAGAAGATGTATCTAAAGTCCGAAATTATCTGGGACCTGGTATCCTTTATGGCATCAATCTTATAAGTCTGTTCGCTTTTACGATTTATGCGATGTTTAGCGTCAATACTGAGTTGGCTCTCTACACTTTGATTCCGCTGCCAATCTTATCAATTTCGATTTATTACGTGAGTAGCTTGATCAATGAGAAGAGTACCATCATACAGCAGCAATTATCGAAGCTGACCACGATATCTCAAGAGGCTTTTTCGGGAATTCGTGTATTGAAGTCTTATGGGAAAGAAGCTGCATTTTCTGGGTATTTTGAGGACCAAAGTGAGGAATTTCGGCAAAATGCACTTTCACTTGTCAAGGTCAATGCATACTTTTACCCTCTGATGATACTGCTGATCAATTGCAGTACATTGATCGTGCTATTGGTAGGTGGACACAAGGTTAGCAGTGAAGCCGTTTCTGCCGGAAATATTGCGGAATTTATCATTTATGTCAATATGTTGACATGGCCTGTGACCGCTATCGGATGGATAGCTTCTGTTATCCAAGAAGCTGAAGCTTCCCAACAGAGGATCAATGAATTGCTAAAAGTAAAGCCGAGCATCGTGTCCGCAAGCCAAGACTCAGCCCCGATCAAAGGGCATGTGAAGTTCGAAAACGTAGGCCTTGTTTACGCTGATACTGGCATTCATGCTCTAAAGGATGTCAATTTTGAGTTATTACCAGGTGAGCGATTAGGGATTATAGGGAGGACGGCCTCTGGGAAAACTTCGATTGCAGAACTTTTGCTTCGAATGTTTGACCCTACCTCAGGAAAAATAACATTGGATGGGCGGGCTCTTCAGGACCACAATATCTCAAATTTAAGGAATCGGATTGCCTACGTGCCCCAGGATGTGTTTTTATTTTCAGATACGGTCCAAGAAAACATTGCCTTTGGGATAAATCAAGAAAAAAATACGCTCGGAGAAGTCCAAAAATATGCGGGCTATGCATCCATCCATGAGGAGATTTTAAGGCTTCCAGATGGCTACCAAACCATGGTTGGTGAGCGTGGAGTTACATTATCTGGCGGACAAAAACAAAGAATTTCTATCGCCCGAGCACTAATGAAGCAGCCTGATTTTGTTGTCCTGGATGATTGTCTCTCAGCGGTTGATACTGTGGTAGAACAGATGATCATAGATTGTCTCGATCGAGAAATGAAAGGCAAGACATCCATCATCATCACACATCGAATTTCATCTCAGTTGAATCTTGATAAGGTTCTTGTTTTGGACCATGGTCAGGTCATAGAATATGGTACACCAGAAGAATTAATGAGACTAAATGGTTATTACGTACAACTGCTTGAGCAAAGTCGCCTAGTAGAACAGTAGTGATCAACATTTGGAATTCAAAATTATCTCTTCAATTATCCTTCGTAACAAGCTTTTTCGTACTTTTGAACCTAAATAAGAAGTAAATATGGGATTTGAACCAAAAGATAGGCAGTATTCCACCGTGCATGGGGTCAAATTGGAAGCAGGTCGTAGACGTACCTACTATTTCGATGTAAAGAAATCGGCTAATGGCGATCACTATATCACCATTACAGAAAGCACCAAACGGACTGAAGACAGCGTGCCTGAAAGACATCGCTTGTTCCTTTATAAAGAAGATTTCGAAAAATTTGCAGTAACCTTACAGGATACCTTGGATATTGCCCAGAAAGCTCAACGTGGTGAATATGTGGCCCCTGAGAGACCTAAATTTTTTGAGCCTAAAGACGAGGATTCATAGTACCTCTCCGTTTCTTCTTTTTTAACTAGTTTGAATATTTGGGCTAGAGAATCGATCTTCGAGTGCGGTCGTGTTTGAATGGTACAGTTTATTTGAAAATCAGGCCAATGGATCTGTGTACACAAAAATATAATAAAAAAGGCGAATGTCATTTTTGACATTCGCCTTTTTTATTTTAGCTTATTGATCTTAAGAGCCTTTGATTCTGAAGATCATAACTCCACACTGTTGTGGATATTCACCTGTCTCGAAGCTGAACTCCTTTGATTTCCTTATAGCTAAGGAAATCAAGCTTTTTTGATTGATCGTAGACATAGTTGTGTTCAATTCTGCGGTCGTGACCCTTCCGGATTGATCCACACATACATCTATCGCTACGGTTCCAGTCTGCTCAGACAAAATCAAGATAGATGGTCTATCTAGAATAGTCCTTTTGCCTAGTCCCTGTCCAAATAGATCAATAGAGAGATCTTCATCAATTTCTATTTTTTGGACGGTGTTGTCTGCTGGTGGTGCATTTTCATCCACCACTTCTTCCTCCTCTACATTTTCGGTTCCTGTTGTGTCATCAGAAGGAACAGGATTTTCGGTTCCTTGATTAGGATCAGTTTCTGTCGGTGTGGTTGTATTGTTATCTTGGTTGGTTGGGGAGGTTCCAGTACCTGATTCGTTATCTGATGGTTTTGGATCGTTGTTTTGTGGATCGGAGGAGGGTTCTGGATTGCGGTCTTTTCTTGGTCTTCTAGGTTTGGTATCTGTAGCGATATCACCCGATCCACAAAGGTTTTTGGCATTTGCTTTGCCTAGGTCAGAGCCCATGCGGGCGGCCTTCTCCCAATCCTGACAAGCTTTGAGGAGTTCATTTCTATCTTGATAGATTTGGGCTCTCATCTCATAAAGCTTTACATCTTCTTGGTTAGAAGCGAGCACCACATTTAAATTGTTCAGTGCGGCTTGAAAATTAGCTAGATTGTATTCTATTTTTGCCAAGAGTGATATAGCCTTGTGCGTTGCACCATTGAGGTCAAAGTAGGTCAAGACGTCGGTTTTAGCAGCGGCATTTGCACCTAATTTATATTTTGCTTCGGCCCTCACCAATATGGCATCTTTATATAGGGGATTTTGTTTGATGACATCATTTAGTTCGTTGATTGCATCCTCGTATCGGAGTGTTTGGATCAGATAATCTGCTTTGACAAATTTGAATCCCGTTTCTGACTCCAATTCTTGAGCGAAGATGTTGAAAGGTAACAGCCCAAAAAGTAAATAAATAATCCGTTTCATTTTCTTTGCTTTAAACTTAATTATCTATAAGACGCATTTGAATTATAGAAAATTGTTAATCAAACCATAAATTACACACAAATCTAAGGTAAGGTGCCCAAATAATATTTTGACAAAGGTAGTATTTTTTTGTGAAATTACTGATCTCTTCCCGAAATTAACCCGAATGGGCTATAATTATTGTGGGTTTTCATCCTTGTTTTGTAAACTAAGTTTATCTTTGAGTGAAATTATTGTTCATGATTCTGATATGATCGCAAAGACGTATTTATAAATCCAGAGGAGTTGTCGAAGGAGCCATGTGATCAAGAATCAATAATAATTGTAAAGATTACTCTAACCAAATTTGTAAACTAAATTTTTGAAAATGAAAGTGTATATTGTATCAGCTGTAAGGACGCCCATTGGAAGTTTTGGGGGAAAATTATCTGGTTTTTCAGCACCACAGTTAGGTGCCATTGCAATCAAAGGAGCTATTGCTAAAGCAGGAATTGACCCGTTGGCTATTGAGGAAGTTTTTTTTGGAAATGTTTGTCAAGCTAATGTAGGTCAGGCACCCGCACGTCAAGCAGCACTTGGAGCTGGATTAGGACTACATGTCCCATGTACCACGGTCAATAAAGTATGTGCCTCAGGTATGAAATCGGTCATGCTAGCTGCCCAAACGATCCAACTGGGTCATGCAGATTTGATCATGGCAGGTGGAATGGAGAGTATGTCCAATATTCCTTATTACCTTCCGAAAGTGAGATGGGGTATGAAGTTTGGCGGTGGAGAGTTGGTCGATGGCCTTCAGAAAGATGGCCTTACGGATGCATATGACTTTCAAGCGATGGGTGTCAGTGCAGACAAAACGGCTGAAAAATTTGGCATAACACGTGAGGAGCAAGATAGATTTGCAATCCAATCTTATAAGAGAGCTGCAATGGCTACTGAGGGGGGCGCTTTTTTACCAGAGATCGTACCTGTAGAGATTCCGCAAAAAAAAGGTGATCCCATAGCCATGACAGAAGACGAAGAATTTAGAAATGTAAGTTTTGATAAAATTCCAGGACTCCGGCCAGCATTTACTAAGGATGGGACAGTGACCGCAGCCAATGCTTCTACCATCAACGACGGTTCATCCGCTCTCTTGATTGCCAGTGAAAAGGCGGTCGAGAAGTACGGTCTTCATCCAATCGCCGAGATTATCTCTTATGCAGATGCAGCACATGAGCCACAATGGTTTACCACTGCTCCGACAATAGCTGTACCGAAGGCCCTCGAGCGAGCCAATCTATCAATAAATGATGTTGACTTTTTTGAAGTGAATGAAGCCTTCTCGGTGGTTACTATGGCATTCAATCAGGTCCTAGGCGTTTCTGAAGAAAAAGTAAATGTCTTTGGTGGCGCGGTATCATTGGGACATCCGCTTGGTACCTCTGGTGCTCGAATCATTACGACCCTCACTAATGTTCTAACCCAAAAATCTGGTTCCATCGGATGTGCTACTCTTTGCAACGGAGGTGGTGGTGCTAGTGCCATCGTGATCCGAAAAATCTAACTTTACCTCATTTTCCAAAAAAAAAGTCCATCTGAGCTAACCTACAGATGGACTTTTTTTCCTTTGATTTGCCTTGAATATTGGGCTCCTGTCTAAAAATTGCGGATTTTGAAATTTTTCTCAGCTTCTGGATCATACTTCACCATGATATGAATCCAAATAGATCGACTAATGCGTAAAAACCACAGGTAGGTAGCAGCTGCAATCAAAAGGATGAATACAAATGTAAGATTGACACTTAAGTCGAAAAGGATGATTCCAATTCCTGCACAAGCTAAGAAGAAAAATCCTGATAAGATATACGATATAAACATGGCTCCATAATAAAAGCCAGGTTCTGGTTCGAATTTTTGACCACAGATATCGCAATGCTCTGGCATGGCGTTAGGATTTTTTATATCCAAGGGTTCAATAAAAAGTTTGCCTTTACGGCATCGAGGGCAGCTTTTCGAAAATACACTGCTCACGATAGATTTATTTTTGCTCATGGTTGATGTTGAAATTTTCTTGTAATGTTTTATTCTTTTCGAGGACGATATCCTTCAGTTCTGTCTTGTAAGTAATGATTTTTTCTAGTAGACTTGGATCTGAGGAGCCTAGGATGGAAGCAGCAAGGATGCCTGCATTTTTGGCGGCATTGAGTGCTACCGTGGCTACAGGTATCCCATTGGGCATTTGCAATATGGACAGAATCGAGTCCCAACCATCAATGCTGTTTGAAGATTTTATCGGTACGCCAATGACTGGTAGTGGTGTGATGGAAGCCACCATCCCCGGCAGATGCGCTGCACCTCCTGCTCCTGCTATGATCACGTGGATGCCTCGAAGATGGGCATTGGCTGCAAAATCAAACATGTGTGTGGGCGTACGATGGGCAGAAACAATTTGGACCTCATAACTAATGCCGAATTGATCTAACATGGTGGCGGCTTCTTTCATAATTGGGAGGTCAGAATCTGATCCCATGATGATGGCTACCTTCTTTAGAATTGAAGAGTTCATGAAGATATTACTTTAATGATATTTTGTAATTTTTTTGCTCGACCAATGAGTGTTTCGAGATTTGGTCCTACCAGTGTGACGTGACCCATTTTTCGGTAGGGCTTGGTTTGGCTTTTGCCGTACAGGTGAGGGTATACGCCCGGTATCTCGAGGGCCTGCTCTATTCCTATATACATTGATTTTCCGCTGTAATCCTTATCCCCTAGAAGATTGATCATAATGGCGGCTTCGTGTACAGGGCTCGTATCACCTAAAGGGAGATCCATGATGGCTCTAAGGTGTTGCTCGAACTGAGAGACCATATTGGCTTCAATGGTATGGTGTCCACTGTTGTGCGGTCTTGGTGCCACCTCGTTGACAATGATTTGGTCTGCTTCATCAATAAAAAACTCCACTGCAAGCAATCCTACTATGCCCAATTTTTCGACTAAGGTTTTGGTGATTTCAGTGGCCTTATCTACTTGCTTATCTGAAATGTCGGCAGGTGCAAAAAGATACTCTACCAAATGTTCTGTAGGGTGAAAAGCCATTTCGACAGGCGGAAAACACTTCAGCTCTCCTGATACAGATCTTGCTGCAATAATGGCGATCTCTTTTTTGATTTTTACCTTTTCTTCCACTAGAGAAGGAGCCCCGAATGCATGCTCCAGGTCATCAACATGGTGGATGGTCTTTACCCCTTTACCATCGTAGCCATCCTTTCGTAGTTTTTGGATGAATGGAAAGGAGATCTCACCATTGTTTATCTTGGATTCTAAATCAGCTAATCCATTGATAAGCTGAAATGGGGCTGTTGGGATGTCATTTTCTACATAAAATTGTTTTTGAAGCCCTTTATCTTTGATGATTTCTACAACCTGTGGTTGGGGAAAGACTTGGATCCCTTTACGTTGAAGTTCGAAGCAAGCTTCCAGGTTGATAGATTCTATTTCAATGGTGATGACGTCGCAGTCGGTCGCAAAATCCAAAACATCTTGCTTATCCTTGAAAGAGCCTTGATAAAATTCTGGGCAAACTGAGGCTGCTGGGAAGTCCACACCTTCATCCAATATCTTATGTGAGATTCCAAGTTTTGAAGCAGCAAGTGACATCATTCTACCTAACTGTCCACCGCCGAGGATTCCAATTCTTTTTCCGATTTTTTCCATATATCAACTTGGTATGCTTGGGCAAAAGTACTAAAAAGTCGCAACCTGATTGACTATTTAGGGTTGCTGATTTCCGCAAAGTAACAAATGCTACTTAATGATCGATTTTTTTGGAGTGCTTATTCCATTGACATAAGATAGTTGATAATTCGAAGTCTGAAAGGGGAGGGCATCACATTTTTTTCAAATATTTCACTACTTTTGTCCCGTGCGATGGAGCCTTTCAGAGATCCAAAGCGGCCAATCTTTTTCATAATTAATCAAGTGCTATGAAGTTGATTATCAAAAATGTAAGTATTGTCAATGAAGGCAAAATTGCCGTCGGCGATATCTTAATCGATCAAGGTAGATTTAGTCGAATAGGTGGAATTATAGAAGATCCTATTGCGGAAGAGATGGATGGCTCAGGCCTTCATCTGTTGCCTGGTGTCATTGATGATCAGGTCCATTTTCGCGAGCCTGGACTAACCCACAAAGCGTGCATCACCACTGAATCCAAGGCCGCCGCTGCGGGTGGTGTGACCAGTTTCATGGAGATGCCAAATACGAATCCAGCCACTTTGACCCAGGAGCTGCTCCAACAAAAATATGATATTGCAGCTAAAGATTCATGGGTCAACTACTCGTTTTTCATGGGTGCTTCCAATGATAATTTGGATGAAATCCTACGTACGGATCCAAAGAATGTCTGTGGGATAAAAATCTTCATGGGCAGCAGTACCGGTAATATGCTGGTAGATAATCAACAAGTGCTCGAGGAAATATTTAGGGAGGTGGATATGCTCATTGCCACTCATTGTGAAGACGAGCAGACTGTAAAAAATAATTTGGAGAAAGCAATTGCACTACGAGGGGAATCTCTGACTGCTTTTGATCATGCGCTCATTCGCAACGAGGAAGCATGTCTGAAGTCTTCAAGTTTTGCGGTAGAATTGGCACGAAAATACAATACCAGACTCCATATATTGCATATCAGCACTGAAGAAGAATTAAGACTATTCTCTAATGCACTTCCACTAGAAAGTAAGCGAATCACTTCAGAGGTTTGTGTACACCATTTATACTTTTCTGCGCTTGACTATGAGAATTTAGGCAATCAGATCAAGTGTAATCCTGCCATCAAAGCCGCCCACCATCGCGAGGCATTACTGGAGGCGCTTCTTGATGACCGATTGGATATTATCGCTACAGATCATGCACCTCACACCTGGGAAGAAAAAAGTCAGCATTACTTAAAAGCCCCAGCAGGATTACCCTTGGTGCAGCACAGCTTGTCCATCATGTTGGATTTTTATGATCGTGGATCGATCTCATTGCCCAAGATTGTAGAAAAAATGAGTCACCATCCTGCTATTTGTTTCAATTTAGAGGATCGAGGTTTTATTCGAGAGGGGTACAAAGCTGATTTTGTGCTAGTAGATTTGAAAGGACAAACTACTGTAGATAAAAATAAGTTGATGTATCGCTGTGGCTGGAGTCCTCTGGAAGGAAAAGTCTTTGGCCATGAGATCAAAGCGACGGCCGTGAATGGATTTTTTGTATACAAAGATGGTCAGTTCTCTGAGCCGGGCCATGGTGAGCGGCTAAGCTTTGATCGATAACAATAATTTTGAAACAGATGGAAAAACATGCTCGTCTAGAAGAAGGGAAGATCATATTGGCTTCTGCCAAGTTCGAATTGATGATCGAAAGATTGTGCCATCAGCTAATTGAAGAATTTGGTGATTTCCGAAATACTTGTCTCATAGGAATCCAAGAGCGGGGTGTGCTACTTGCAGACCGATTGGTGGAAAAGCTGAAGGGAATACAACCCTCTGCAACCCCCACATACGGCAAGCTGGATATCACTTTCTACAGAGATGATTTCAGACAGAAAGAAAAACCGCTCCGTGCCTCCAGGACGGAGATGGACTTTTTGGTTTCGGATCAGAAGGTCATCCTCGTAGATGATGTTCTTTACACAGGAAGGACGATCCAAGCAGCAATGACGGCGCTTCAAGACTTCGGGAGACCACAAAGTGTTACCTTGCTCACTTTAGTAGATAGAAGGTTTCAGAGACATCTGCCCATTCATGCCAATATCGTTGGTATGGTCGTGGATGCGCTCGACGATGCATATGTGAAAGTCGGATGGAAACACATCGACGGTCAGGATCAGATTTTACTTTTTGCAGCTTCAACAAAAAAATAAATGTCATCACTTAGTACCAAACACCTCCTCGGGATCAAATACATCACCGCAGATGATATACAGCTCATTTTCAAAGCAGCTGCTGATTTTAAGGATGTCATCAATAGACCTATCAAAAAAGTGCCTTCGCTTCGAGATGTGACAATCGCCAATTTATTTTTCGAAAACAGTACGCGGACGAGGATTTCTTTCGAATTGGCAGAAAAGCGTCTTTCAGCTGATGTTATTAATTTTTCGGCGTCAAGCTCTTCTGTAAGTAAAGGCGAAACGCTTCTCGATACGGTGAATAACATTCTAGCTATGAAAGTGGATATGGTGGTCATGCGGCATCCTGCCCCAGGCGCTCATCATTTTTTGTCACAGCACATTGATGCCAATATCATCAATGCCGGAGACGGTACGCATGAGCATCCCACTCAGGCCCTATTGGATGCTTTTTCGATGCAAGAAGCTATTGGTGATCTCAAAGGCAAAAATATCTTGATCGTGGGAGATATCCTCCACAGCAGGGTAGCGCTTAGTAATATATTCTGCCTTCAAAAATTAGGTGCAAAGGTTCGTGTCTGTGGTCCGCCGACACTGATCCCCAAGTATATTTCTGAATTGGGTGTGGAAGTAAGCTACAATATCCTAGAGAGCTTAAAATGGTGCGACGTGGCAAACATTCTTCGGATTCAACTTGAAAGGCAGGATATCAAATATATCCCCTCGCTCCGAGAATACAGCCTTTATTATGGAGTGAATATGGATCTACTCGATAAAGTGGGCAAACCATTGGTGATCATGCACCCAGGTCCCATCAATAGAGGAGTCGAAATATCTAGTGATGTGGCTGATTCTGAGCACTCTATCATTCTTCAACAGGTCGAAAATGGGGTGGCTGTCCGTATGGCTGTAATCTATTTACTGGCGGGTAAACGGTAGATGCTCTTCAAACATTTCCAATAAAAATATGTTAAGGTGCTGGAAATGCAATGCATATCTTATAAAAAAATTCGTCATTTGTACTCAAACTATGAATGTCAATAATATGATGTCAATTAAAACAATGGGAACGATGAAATTTTACACCAAAACGGCGGTGACTGTTTGTATGATGTTGTTATGGAGCCTCCATGCCATCAGTCAAAAAGGGTATGAAATCAATATCAATATCCAAGATTATACGAATGACACCATCATTGTAGGAAATTACTACGGCGAAAGACAAGTGGTCAAGGATACTTTATATAAAAAAGCCAAGGGGAAATTCGTTTTTGCGGGAACAGAATCACTCCCGCCGGGCATGTATTTCGTACTATTGAAGCCTGACAATAACTTCATTCAATTTGTTGTGTCTGATGAGGATCAGCGATTTGATATCGATATCAATCCCAAAAATCTTTCTAAGGTTGAGTTTTCTAGATCCAAGGATAATGCACTCTTCTACCAGTACATCGATTTTATTAAAGGCCGAAGGGATGAATCCGACTTCTTAAGGTCGGAAAAGGCAGTTTGTGCTGATAACAAAGACTGCATAGCTCGTCTCGATTCGAAGTTGGATTCCATAGATCGATTGGTTAAGAAACACCAAAAGGATTTGGTGGAGAAGAACCGTAACTCCATCACTGCGAGTATCGTCTATGCAAATATGGATATCGAGATCCCCGACTTTGAAGGGGCCACAGGAGACTCTCTACAGCGCCTAAAGTATTATTACTTCAAAAAGCATTACTTTGACCATATCGACTTTTCTGAAAAAATGCTTATTCGGTCTCCTTTTATCCACTCAAAATTGGATTACTATATCACGAAACTGACCCCACAGACACCTGATAGCATTACTGTGACATTGGATTACATTCTCGCCAAGCTCAAACCCAATGAGGAAGCTTTTAAGTATTATTTATCTTGGTATTTGAATCATTATGCTAAAAGTAAGTTTATTGGGATGGACGCCATGTATGTCCATTTGGTAGACAACTACTACTCCAAAGGAATGGCGCCATGGGTATCTGAAGAAAGTATGGAAAAAATCACGAAAACAGCTGATGATCTGCGTCCACTTCTGATAGGTAAAATCTGTCCCAACATCACCACCTACACCCAAGATGACAAACCAGTAGTTCTGCACAATATAAAATCCCCTTACACCATTCTGCTATTTTGGGCGAATGATTGCGGTCATTGTCAAAAATCCATGCCAGACGTAGTCAATTTTTATAAAAAATTCAAGGATAAAGGTGTGACACTAATCACTGTGTGCTCTAAGAATGGTGATAAGATCTCAACCTGCTGGGATGGAGTAAAAGAAAAGAAAATGGAAGATTTTATCAATACAGCCGACCAATATGCTCGATGGAGAAGGCTGATGGCAGTAAATACGACACCAAAAATCTTTATCCTTGACAGTAAAAAGGAGATCCTCCTCAAAGACATTCCAGCTGAAAAGCTAGAAGAGGTTATGCTCGAAGTCATGAAAGTAGATGGTGCAGTAAGCGCTACCAAATAGCAATTGATCCACTAGATTTTAATTACTGGGAAGCTGCTTGAGGCTTCCCACACTCTTGCCTATGAAGGTGCTTAGGCTTATCACTCGGTGTTCAGAGATCTTTTTCTATGTACATCACTTTTTTACCTGAAGTTTCTAGCACTAAGCTATTTATTGGTGGTTCCCCTGTATTCTTACCGTGCGTGAGTACCAATACCTGCATTGCGTGGTGTAATGCTTTTGGCTCGGATATTTGCTTTCTAGAGTTGGAGAATTCGACCGTCGAGCAAAAAATGTGATCGGGAGGAAGTAAAAATAAAAAAGCCTTTACAAATTAATGTAAAGGCTTTTCTTGTGATCCCGTCAGGATTCGAACCTGAGACCTACTGCTTAGAAGGCAGTTGCTCTATCCAGCTGAGCTACGAGACCTGCTCATTCGTTTCTTTTTCAAAACGACCGCAAAATTACATACTTTTTTTAATTATCCAAGGATAAAGAGAAAAAATTATCGAATTTGTATTTTTTGTACGAACTGCCGATTTTTGTAATGAAGGACGGCTACATAAAGTCCACTTGAAATATTGGAAAGTGTGACCCGAACATTTTTTTCATTGATGTGCTGCTGCATCATCATCTGGCCCATTTGATTGTATATAGAAAGTTTGACATCCTGATCATATGGATGCGAGATCTCAAGTTGTTGACCCTGATCCAAGAGGGTAGGAGTTATGCGTACCAGTGGGGCATTTTCATTATTGGCCGAGGTGGTCTGGCATGCATCTACGAGGTCACATCTTTGATTGAGTAAAACTGATCGCATAAGTGCTATTTGACCGATTGTAAAGCTATTTTGGCAATCTTCGGCAGCATAGTCCATAAAGTTTTCCACCATATCAGGCAGATCACCTGGACCTTCGTCACAAGAGTTGACTGTTTTATCACAAGAAAAATTTGATTGAGCACCGGTGTTTGGGGTATCTTCGATTCCGTCATCTTCATTGCAGCTATCTTCCGTCCCAAATATATCACCGCCATCGCCCCACACATGCCGAAGTCCAAGGTAGTGTCCTATTTCGTGTGTAGCCGTGCGTCCCATTCCTCTGATGGGTGTTCCAGTACCAGGATCTATGGTGAAGGGTGATCTTCTGCCTATCATTCGGTAATCTAGGACTACACCATCTAGCCCAGGTGATGGAGCTGAAACGCCATCAGGCCAGTTTGGTAGTCCCATCGGTGGATAAGCGTAGCCAAGGATCTGTCCCAATACCAAAGGCCCGAAGGCAATAGGTTGAATCTTACAAATCCAAATATTAAGAAAATTTGTGGGATCGGCTGCATTGCTACCGCCTGCCGAAGTCTGCTTCACATTATCAGGCAGCTCACCCGTAAGCAAACTGACGGAAAATAGGCTGGTGGTTTTTACACGTCGAATTTCCTTTAGTTCGAATTCGATCCTGGCGTCTCCCACTACATCACGAAAGATGTCTCGAATATCTGCTGCATTTGGGTTTTGTCTGCGGAAGTCTTCATTGATCACTTCCATCTGGCTAATGATGAGTGAATCAGCTATGTTTTCCTCGGTAGCATTGTGCACTACGTGTATGACTACTGGTACGCGGAAGATCTCGTTTCTGGAGTTTTGAGTTAACTTATACTTCTCGGATTGGAGGTCTCTCAGATGCATTTGCATTGCATCATAGTACGCTGGATACATGCGTTCGAGGTATCTTTGTGCTAGGCTGAAGCCACATTTTTCTTGCTGTGCAGAGATTTGCGTCCAAAGAATCATAAAAACGACGACTGAAAAAATCTTCTTCATAAATATCAAAGTTAGAGGTGAATAAAAGCTATCATCAAGTCATCCAAATCTAGAAATGGATAACGACTGCGATTAGCCAACAAAAATATAGATAAAACCGAATCTCCCAACTTTTTCGCAAACTTTTCCATAAAATGAATGCAGAATTTTGAATAAAACCAGCATGCGTTGGGGAGTGATAGTAATGGATGATGTCTATTCGGTTTACGAAATATTGACACATGGGGCAAAAAAAAACCACCTTCTTTTGAAAGGTGGTTAGGTCGGTTGGTTTTTGACAGTTACGTTATCACAGATCCAAATTTCTTACCCGTGATTTCATATTATAAATATATCTAATATCGTGCCAAAAATGGAGAAACCCATTAAAATCTAAATCCTATCGACGCTATTATTCTGCTGGCTGCCTCGCTAAACTGATATGGTTGATCATTGATTACGAAATGTGAACCAAATCTGGAGAGATTCCCTTCATACGCAAGTTCGAGTCTAAGCCTCCAAAGATCAAGTCCCAGACCTGCGAGGTAGCCATAGGTAGCGCTTTTAAACCTTTGGTTGTAACCAGGAAAATCTACTAGATCGCCTGTACTGCTGATGTGGAGATGTGCCACGGGGCCTGCAAAAAATCGAAGTGGACCTGCTTTTATCCCCAGGAGAACAGGTATGTCGAAGTTCTGGTAGCTCTCTGTGAATATGGTGCTTACCGCTTCATCGATCCTAGAGTAGTCTTTTAGGCGATATTGGACCACATTGGAGTGAAATTGAAAGTTTGGCTCCAAATATATCCCCAAAAAGCTGAGGCGGGTATAGAATCCAAAATGATGACCGTAAGTCGAGTTCTCGAAGGATAGTTTCAGATTGGTCGATCCTTGGTCAATTTGAATGGCATTGGAGACAAGATCCAACGATGACAAACCAGCTTTAAACCCAAACTGAACCTGGGATGACCCCTTGGTACTCATTACTCCAAATGCTAACATGAGGATCAAGATGAGGTCCACTTTCGCGAAGGAGGCAATTGCTTTCTTTTGGTATTTTGCAGATAGCATATTCTGAGTTTTAAAGACAATTAATGAGGGGAAAACGAATTGAATCCCAATAGTTTTACTAAATTTGTCACACATTATAAAAAAATTAACCTTTACCTGATAGATTAGGTAATTCGTTAATGTGTACAAATATGATGCCTAAATGAATATATCAAAAGTAAATTTTGTAGGAAGCTTTACAAAAGAATCCCAATGTCCCGGGGACGGCCTTCCTGAGGTGGCATTCATCGGTCGATCTAATGTAGGAAAATCTTCTTTGATCAATATGCTCATCAATCGAAAGGACCTCGCTAAAATATCCAAACAGCCCGGAAAAACCCAAACCATCAATTACTTCAATGTAGATCAGTTGTGGTACCTTGTGGATCTTCCAGGTTATGGCTACGCAAAAATTTCCAAATCAAAAAGGGAGGAATGGCAGAAGATGATCAGTTTCTACCTTCGCAATAGGAAACCTCTGATGTGTGCTTTTGTCTTATTGGATAGTAGGCACGAACTGCAGGAGATCGATAAGGAATTCATCGATTGGTTAGGCGAAAATCAAATCCCATTCTCCATTGTGTACACCAAAGCAGACAAGATCAGTAGGGCAGAGGTCAATAAAAATGTAAGACAAATTCAAAAAGCACTGCTCCGTACTTGGGCGGATCTCCCAGCTCAATTCATCACCAGCTCCGAAAAAATGGAAGGAAGGGCTGATTTATTGAATTATATCCAAGAAATTTGTAGTAACCCCCCAAAATAGTATACCTTGAAAAGAAAATATCCATATCTAGAGCCAGAAATAGAAAAATGGCCGATCTTCCGATTTGGAAAAGGTAGGGACGCCTATGTGAAATCCTTAGTAGAATCCATCGAATCTAGATTCGCTTCACATGACGCAGATGCATTGGCTGAAAATATCTCCAAGACGGTCTATATGGAGAGCCAACGGGTCAAAAATCAAGCATGGAAGGTGGATCCTGCTGATGATGAAGTATACTGGAAAAATATAGGCAAAGAACTGAACGCCGCGCTTATTCGCTCTGATAAAGAGGATGCACTTCGAGAGCTATTATCCAAGATTATCAAACGATATGCTGAAGAGATCGTAGGTTCGTTTGATAAAAATACCTTCTTGTTCGCTCGCCGATTTCTGAATTTTATGTTTCGGACTTTGTTATCGCCATTCAAATCAAGTCTCGGTTGGTTTTGGGGTAGGAGGTCAAGTATTCACAAAAAAATAAAATTAGCTGGTCACACGGAAACGATGCGGTCTCTCTTTGACAAAGGTACGGTCGTGGTCGTCCCTACCCATTTTTCAAATATTGATTCCATAATGATTGGCTATGGTCTCGATGAAATGGCGGGTGTTCCAGCCTTCGCATACGGAGCAGGTCTGAATTTATACCAAACTGAAATAGCAGCCTATTTCATGAATCGACTAGGTGCGTACCGGGTAGACCGACGCAAAAAAAATCCCATCTATCTTGAGGCCTTAAAAACCATGGCCAGCCATTCCATTTCTCTTGGTGTGAATAATATCTTCTTTCCAGGTGGAACAAGGTCACGAAGCGGGGCCCTCGAACAAAAGCTGAAACTCGGGCTCCTCGGTGCTGTGGTAGAATGTCAGCGAAACAACTTAATGGCTGGGAAAGAAAACAAAATATACATTGTCCCTATGATTATGAGCTACCATTTCGTACTAGAGGCTAAGTCATTGGTAGAGGAGTATCTCAAAATGTCGGGTCGGGAACGCTATGTCCGCCAAAAGGATCAGTCGTCAGGGAGTTCAAAGTTTTTCAATTTTTTAAGGCAAGTCTTCACCAAAGAGTCTGAGGTGGTCCTGAGTTTTGGAGCGCCAATGGATGTCTTGGGTAATGAAGTGGATACCGATGGAAATAGCTTTGACAAAAATGGCAATAGGATTTTTGTGGAGGATTATTTCAAAGATGAGGAAGGGGTGCTGAGTGCTCATCCACAACGAGAAGGGATCTATACCAAATTGCTAGGAGAAAAAATTGTCGAAAAATATCACCAATATAATGTTGTACTGTCTTCTCATGTGGTGAGTTTTACATGCTTTCATCTATTTACGCTGTTGCATCGGGAGCCTGATGTTTTCTCACTCTTGACACTTTCTGAGGATGAATTTGTGATAGACGAAGGGTTATTTGCCGAAAAATTGGGTTTGGTACTGAGACACCTCAGAGGCTTAGCAGATTCGGGAAATGTCCTTCTCGATGATGTGGTAGCTCATGGCACCACAGAGTCCGTCATTCAGCACGCATGGCATCATGGCTGGCATTACCACATGGGTGAAATGCTGGTACGAAAAGATCAAAAAGTGTATTGTAAAAATATTCGATTGCTGTATTTTTACCACAATCGTTTGAGCACATTTGAGTTAGACTCCAAGGTACAGTGGAATGAAGGTACAAAGATCCTAGCTCGTCAAAAGTCTTAATACCATGAATTATATCATCTATGACCTCGAGGCTACTTGCTGGATGGGTCCACCACCACAAGGAATCCAAGAAATAATCGAGATCGGAGCATTGAAGCTAAATCAATATGGTGAGGTCATAGATACGTTCAGTAAGTTCATAAAACCGACCGTAAATCCGATATTGAGTGATTTCTGCAAGCGACTGACCTCCATTCAACAAGAAGATGTGAATCGCAGTAAGACATTTCCAGTCATTATCGAACAATGGCAAGATTGGATCGATATCTATGATGAGTCATACGTCCTATGTTCATGGGGCAAATTTGATGAGGATCTGCTTCGTAGCGAGTGTCAGTTTCATCAGTTGGAGTCAGATTGGCTTGATCCTTCCATCAATGTGAAGGCCCAATACCATAAAATGAAAGGTAGGCTAGAAATGTCTGGACTTAAAAGTGTCATCAAAGCGGAGGGGTTTGAATTTTCAGGTGTACATCACCGTGCCATCAGTGATGCGGAAAACCTAGCAAAAATCTTCGCTAAATACATCGACGTATGGATTGTATAAGGATTTGTCGTCTTTTGAAAGAATGTCGTCGAAGTTTTGGACGAAATTCGATAAAATATTTCTAACTTCGTATTAAATTTCAATAAATCAAAATGAACATGAAAAAATTTGTCTATTTCTTATTCGCACTGTTGATCTCAGTTCCTTCTGCTTTCGCTCAAAAGATGCTCAAAGAGGGTTATGTAAAAATGGAACTTACCAAAGCTTCTTCTGACAACGAAGAAATGGCTATGGCCATCGGAATGATGGAGGGTTCTGTCACTGAATTGTATTTCAAGCAAGACATGTATGCTACCAAAATGAACATGATGGGTGGTATGATCGAAATGAAAACTTTGGTCAATTCTGCTTCCAATACAATGGATATGTTGTTCAATGCGGGTGGACAGAAAATGTGGATCAACTCCACACTAGATGAAGCCAGCAAGAGCAATGCTGACGTAACTAAAGATGCCAAAATAACCTACGATTACAATGATAAAAAAGTGATCGCTGGATACAACTGTTTCAAAATGATGATCGACGTACCTGGTGAAAATGAAATGAAAATCACTGGATATGTAACTAAGGAAATAGCGACAGATGCTAACCTGATCCAAGGAATGCAATCTCTTAAATTCGAAGGGTACCCAATGGAATATACTGTGGTAAATCCTATGATGTCACTGACAATGTCTGCTAAAGAGGTCAAAGAAACTGTAGATGCATCTCAGTTTCAATTGAAGACTGACGGATACAAGAAAATGACTATGGATGAATTCCAAAAAGCCATGGGCGGATTTGGATTCTAATCAATAAAAACTTCCAATAAAAAAGGGGCTGAAGATTTCTTCAGCCCCTTTTTTATTGGAAATGGATCTGTTATATTATTCAAAAAGATTCTTCATCAAGAAGTTAAGTGATTTCATCCAAGCGTCTTGGGTTGCTTTCGCATCGTATTTTGGATTGCTTGGATTTGCAAATGCGTGGTCTGCATTGTACATATTGACTTCCACTTTTTTTGATGCGGCAGTCATGGCAGTCTTGAAACCCTCTACCATTTCAGGGTTAATCCATGCATCTTGGCTCGCGAAGATTCCAAGGACAGGTGCCTTTAGGTTGGCTAATTTTTCCGCGTCGTTGATAGTATTGCCATAGTAGATGATGCAGGCTTTCGCTTGATCACCAAGGAGAAGGGAACTCCTAAGAGACCAACCACCTCCGAAACACCAGCCAATTGTGGCGATTTTTGCATTTTTGCCAGCGAAGTTTTTGGCGCCTAGGACAATGGATTCAGCTCTTTTTTCATCTACAGCTTGCATTGCTGCGGCAGCTTCTTCGCGGGTTGTAGCAAGTTTTCCATCATACATATCTAAGGCCAAAACATTGGCGCCGATAGCCTCTGCTAGTTTATCTGCCTCTTGTTTGATGTAGTCATTCAGCCCCCACCACTCGTGTATCACGAAAATGTATTTATCAGAAGTCGGGTTTGCCTTCACCATATAGGCATTCCCTGCTTTCCCGCCTGTGATTGGGAAGGTAACCATTTTTCCTTTTGGATTCTCTAGTATAAAAGGAATGGGCTCCTCATGAGCAGCTTTAAAGTTTTGATCTTTTGCAAATTGTGAAAATTCACCAGTGTTTGTTGCTGCCATACAGCAAGAAGTTTGGTTTTGCGCTTGAAGCGATAAGCCTAGCGCTACCAGGCCGATCGAAAGGCTAAGATTTTTGATTATACTCATTGTTGTTTATGATTTGTTGGCAATGAAACACGAAAAACTTAAGCCTTGTTCGCCAAATTCAAACCTTAACGAAACCTTAAGTCGAAATAAATCTTACATTTCTTACTTTACGGGGCTTCAGGGTTGCTTAATGTTGGTTTGAAGTGTTAAGGCTTTTCTATCCTTCTGAGTAAAGGTGTCATCTAACCGAACGGCGCTCTCGAGATTCGGATGAAAATGGTCTGCTCCTATTTTTTCGATCAGGCTATTGGTCTGCATAGCATCTCTTACAGGGCCTATTGCTTGGGCTATGTGCAATTGGATACCTTTTTCTTTTAGGCTTTCGTGTAGATCGTGAAGCATGTGGGCGCCACTAGAATCAAGGTGAGATACTGCCGCAGCATCGATGATTATCTTTTTGGTTTGTGGTCTGTCAGAGCGTAATTTTTGTATCCTTTCTTGGATATTGCTCAGGTTTGCAAAAAAGATTGGAGCGTCTATCCGAAGAATGGCAACTCCCTCAACCATCTCTAAATTTTCAAATCGGTCAACGTTTCTAAAAAGGGTCGTGCCAGGCACCCTTCCAAGCTCTGCCATATGTGGGTAAGATACGCGGTATATTAAGATGCCCATGGAAAGGACTACACCGACCAAAATGCCTTCTTCGATACCCAAGAGCAATGTGCCTAGAGCTGCTACCAAAAATAGTGCAAAATCAGTGCGATCAGCATGCCAAAGGTGTTTTGCTTCCTTGAAATCGATCAGTCCATAGACCGCCACTAAGATTATTGCAGCCAAGACCGCATTCGGTAAGAAATAAAAGTAGGAAGTAAGAAATAAGAGTGTAAGTATGATTAAGAAAGCACTGATGATTGACGCCAGACCCGTTTTTGCACCAGCCTGATCATTCACCGCGGTACGAGAAAATCCACCGGTAATGGGGAAAGCTTTGAGCGCAGAGGCTACGATGTTGGCCGTTCCGAGTGCGATGAGTTCTTGATTGGAAGAGAGTTCGTAGTCTTTGTGTTTGGCTTGAATTGCTTTGGCGACTGCTATGGATTCCATAAATCCTACGAATGAGATGGCAAAAGCAGTAGGAAGCAACTTTTGGATAGCACCCCAGTCAAAAATGGGTAATGCTGGCATTGGAAATCCACTCGGTATTTCTTTGACAATTTTGACGCCAGATTGATCGAGCGCAAAAACTGATACGATCAGTATGCCGAGTGTAACCACCACTAACGGTGCTGGGATTTTTTTATGTAGTTTTTTGACCAATATGAGTGTGATGATAGATCCCATACCGATCATAATTGATATGAAATGAAAGTCTTGAACTTGGGCCATGATTTGTTTGAAAATGCCAATGACGCTTTCTCCCTCCGTTTTTACGCCAAGGATATGTTTTAATTGACTAAATCCGATGACCACCGCCGCAGCAGAAGTGAATCCAGCAATAACGGGGTGGGAGAGGAAATTGACCAAAAATCCTATTCTAAAGATCCCCATTAATAATTGCAAAACTCCTACCATCAGCGCTAGAAGTATAGCGTATGAGATATATTCTTCTGTTCCCGCCGCAGCCAGCTGACCGACTCCACTCGATATGAGCAAGCTGACCATGGCAACTGGTCCTACTGCCAGTTGGCGTGAGGTACCCATCAGCGCATAAACTATCAGAGGGATTGTGACGGCGTATAATCCGTGGATCGGTGGCAGTCCCGCTAGCATAGAGTATGCCATTCCCTGAGGTATGAGCATTACTCCCACAGTCAAACCCGCTGAAATATCACCCGATAGCCAAGATTTATCATAATTTCGAATCCAATCTAGGGAAGGAAAAAGTTTCATGTATTAATTTTTGAATACTGATGGAAAAATACAATTTGTTTTGAATTGGTGCAAAGGTACGTGTGGTTAGCGTTGGCTGTTCTATACAAAAGTTACAATCAGTGATTCGGTCCATCATGCTGATTAGAATAAAATTTCGGACCCCGTTCGTCAAAAACCGATGTTGTGTTATGAAAAACTTGACAAAAAATCTGCTAATTTCGATATCGATCAGGGTATACCCTTAGTAATTGGCCTTATTTATTTAAAAATTTTAGTTAATTTCCTTAACTATCCAACCTGATTGGAAACTGGATCGTAATTTGCACTGTCGAACTTGTATTTATAATAAAAACTAAACTCTATGATTAGTAATCTTACAATTTTTCAAGTAGCATGGATGAGATCGATTATCGTCAACTCTATGCTTATTTTTGCTCTGATCTTAGGAAATTTGACTCACACCATTGGGCAGATCTACCAAAATGATTTTGAAACCGCCACGGGTACAAACAATTGGGCGACGACTACAATAGTAGCATCGGGCACGAATGGTGTTCCATCCTTTGAAGGTGTCAGTCACGGTGTACTTCCTGCTGGTGCTTTTGGCGCTACAACGTCTTCATTTACCCACTGGGGACAGTATAATTCTGTATTCCCTGAAGGAGGATACCGTACCAAAGTGCGAATTTACCTCGATGTGAATCCTGCTTTTCAAAATGATCGCAGATTTGATTTCTCTTCGGCTGTAAGCACACCAGCGAATACCTTCAGAAGGGACTTTGTATTCAATGTAGGTTACTATAATGATGAAACAGGGCCTGGAGCTAATACCAACCGGTATGTAATAAGCGTGAGCAACAATGCAGGAAGGTCGAACAGTTTTCCGAAAAACCCAGGAAGGAATCCCATTTCAATCCAAACAAGTGGATGGTACACTTTTGAGCATACATTCGCAAATGACAATGGTACATTGTCCGTGACTCTATCAATCTATGATGCCGCTGACAATCTTATACATTCTTTTGCACCACTTTCTGATGTTTCAGACATTATTGGGTCTACTGTCGGTGGAAATAGGTATGGTTGGATATTGAACAATGAATTGGGAGCGCTCCCAATTGACTTGGCCCAAAGAATCGAGGATACGGGAAATTGTGGAGAAGGAGTAGGCGGTGCTTTTGTCGGGAATATCACGATCAGTACCCAAACTCAGCTTGATGCGTTTGTGGATGCAGAAGGCAGAAAGTACAGTAGCATTGTTGGGAACTTGACGCTGGATGGTAACGGAAATTCCTCCGGTGGAGATGATGCGGCGGGTGATGATCCATTAACAGATCTGTGCAATATATCTGAGCTCATTAGTATCAGCGGAAATCTTACGATCCGAGATTTTGGTGTTGTGGGAAATCCAACAGCGATCGGTGATTTCACTGCTTTGGCTACTGTAGGAGGAAATATCAATCTTGGAGGAAATCTTACAGATGGTAATGGATTGGTTACATCCTTTACATTTCCAGCATTATCAGGCGTAGGGGGTTCTATATCTGTAAGAAATAATGCCCTTCTTTCTGAGGTTGTGATGGGGTCATTAGCATTCACTGGTCAGACTACCTCATTTTTGGTACAGTCCAATCCATTGTTGACTAGTGTTTTAGCTGGTATTTCATCAATTGCCAATAATGTAAACATCGATACCAATGGTCCAAATGTTACCATGATTTCTTTACCGCATTTGACTTCGGTAGGGAATAATTTTGACCTTTCTAATAATGCTGCCAATGCTACCCAAAGTAATATTCATGTGCCATTACTCGCATCAGTAGGAAATAATTTCAATGTCGGCAGAGCTGCTGGAACGTTTGGAAATACTGCACTCATGAGCGTTGGAGGTAATTTTACCTTTGCTAATAATATCCTTATGCCGAGCGGAAGCCTCGACTTTGCGGGACTTCAGACCATTGGTGGAAGCATCAATGTCAGCAATAATGAAAACCTCATCGGATTGACTTTGGGGACTTCAGCTTTTGCAAATACCAACAGCACCATTTTAGTCTCAGGTAATTCTTCTTTGGTTTCCGTATCAATTGGCTCAACTAGTACCTCTGGGAATGTAAGCATTACTAACAATGGCACTTCGCTTACATCCATCGGACTTCCTTTCATTACGAGTGCAGGGGGAAATCTAAATTTCAATAATAACGCATCCAATGATGTTAGTTCCGTAAATCAAATTTTGCTTCCTAACCTAACTCAAGTGGTTGGAAATCTCAATATTGGAAGGGCAGCAGCCTCCGTTGATGCAAGTCAACTTCTGAGTGTCCTTGGAAATTTCTCATTGACAAACAATCAAGCATTTACGAATTTCGATACTAGTTTCCCTTCGATCACAAATGTAGGTGGCGACTTGAATGTATCCAACAATCCAAATTTATCTGATTGCTGTATCATCAATTGCCAGTTGGAGATAGTAGGGAATACAACGATCAACAACAATAAGCTAGGTAGTAATTGTCAAAATTTGGCTGCTGTTCAAGCTTCTTGTCCATCTGAGATTCTTACATACTATGCAGATGAGGATGGCGATACATACGGAGATCCAAATACAACTTATACGGGATGTTTCCCTCCAGCGGGCTACGTTCTAATCTCAGGTGACTGTGACGATACAGACAGTGCTATCAATCCAGGAGCAGTAGAAGCTTGTGATGGAATCGATAACAATTGTGATGGTCAAATCGATGAGGGCTGCCAAATCGCTTTTGTAAGCGGAAATGGAAACCCGATCTTGAACGGATCCCTTACGGTAAGTACGACGAATAACACAGATTTCGGCTCATTGGCGGTAACTGGTGCGAAGTCACTAAGCTACCAAATCACCAATATGGGTACTTTCCCACTTACCTTGAATGGCGAAACGCCGATAACGATCAGTGGAGATGGTGTCGCGAATTTCACACTTTTGACCACGGTAGGAGAGACGGTATTGAATCCTTCACAAAGTATTTCCTTCACCATCCAGTACACTGCCGGAAGCCTTGGTCTACATGAAGCGACCGTTTCTATTGCCAATGACGATGAGGAGAACAATCCTTACACCTTCACTATCCGAGGTGCAGGTTCAGAGACGTTGATGCAGGTAAGAGGTAACAATGTGACCATCCCGAATGGTAGTACCACAATTTCTACAGCAAACTTCACGGACTTCGGTACGATAAATTTGAATTCTACCAGAACACGGACCTTCTCTGTATTTAATCTAGGTACCCAGACATTGCTATTGACGGGTAGTCCAGCAGTGACAATCTCAGGTGCTGATGCCGATCTATTCGTAGTGACTGCACAGCCAATTACGACTGTGGGGCCTGGCCAACAGCGCTTTATCCAGATCCGATACACCGGATCGAGATCAGGCGTACACGAAGCCTTCGTAACCATTGAGAACAACGATGTAGGGACGAATCCCTATACTTTTAAAATTGGCGCAACGGTCAATCCAGGTATTGCACAAGTACGCGGCAACAACTTAATCATTGAAAACAATGATGTAACACCAAATGTGTCTGATTTTACAGATTTTGGAACTATCGGGGTAGGAGCGAATAAAATCAATACCTTCTACGTACGAAATATTGGCACGGGAACTTTGTTGCTGACTGGTACGCCTAGAGTCGTGATCAGCGGAGCAAATGCAGACCAATTTACAGTGACGACGCAGCCAGTTGCATCTTTGTCACCAAATGGCAACACCCTGTTCAGAATTCGATACAATCCTACAGCAGCAGGTAAGCATACAGCTACGATTCAGATTCAGACTTCTGATGCAGGTGCAAGCACCTACAGCTTTGATGTGACCGGTAGTACATTTTTACCACTTGTAGCTGCTGATGCAGACAACGAGAATGCATTTACTACTGAAGAATCTGACGACGTACAAGTTCGAGCAGAAGCAGATCTTAGCGCAAGCATCAGCCTAGGAATCTATCCAAATCCAGTTCAAGATTTTGCGATTTTGAACATCAAGGGTGTGGATCAGCCTTACCAAATCAGAATAGCTGATTTCTCAGGTAGAATCGTATGGTCTAATACCTTCACTGGTGAGGAGCTACGAGTAGATCTTGAGCAGCTTCAGGCAGGCGTGTACTTGGTGACTTTGGTGAGCCAAGATATCATGAAGACTGTAAAGTTTGTCAAACTCTAAGACAAGCTAAGTAACTTATACATCTTAAAGAAAAGAGGAGATAATGAATGTTGTCTCCTCTTTTTTTTAGGGTCTATTGAGTACAGATTTTTTAAATTGGCATTAAAAGGTGTTTTTTCAAAGAGTATCGACAGATGAAAGATAGCTCCTTGCCAAAAACGAAAAAATGATGACAAATGCTAGTAGACGACCAAAACATTGATTAAACGCAAAGTCCGCGGAGAATCAACGCAAAGACCGCAACGATTTTGTTCGAAACGACTACTGTTCGCGCAAGTTTGTAACTTGTGCTTTACTGACCAAGCCCCAAATCACGCAAAGACCGCAGAGCCATGGAGCAGTGCCAGAAACCAGCTCCAGCGGAGCGACATCCTAATAGCCGTAGGCGATAGCTCGCGGATATAGATCAAAAGGGCTTCCCCTTTTGGCGACATTTTTGCCGAAATCGCAAAAAATGGTGACAAAAGCTAGAATGGACAACAAAAAATTTTTTCATGTAAGCACTAGCACATCAGTAAATTTTATTTCGTTCCTCTATTAATTTTTCGAAATGACGGCAATTATAATTTTGAAAAAAATTAGAATACTGCCAACAACAACTACTTAAATCTAAAATAAAAAAATAAAACCTAAATAAAATCTTGCGAATATCAAAAACATTCCTTATCTTTGCTAACGATAAAAACTGCACTCCAAATGATATGAAAGCCGGCTCATTCAGAAAGATTGTAGTTCCTTAATTTACCAATAAATACAATACACATGAAAAAGAAGAATTTTATTCTGAAATTTAGGGGGGGGTAAAACTATTGATGGCGATGCTGTTGCTCCTTTCACTTTCTTCTAATGCTCAAACCTTTCGTACTATTGAGATAGCCGTATCTTATGACGATGCGTATCTTCAGCGGTCAAACCCTAATCTGCCTGGCAGAGAAAGAGTAGACCAAATCATGGGAGATGTCTTTGATATCTATTATAGATACGGCATCATTCTTCATGTAGTCGAGCTGAAAAACCTAGGTAATATTACCTTCGAGGGTAGCATTAATCGCTTAGCTACCGTAACGACAGCATGGTCTAATCCACGTAATCATTGTAAAGAAAGAGATCTTGTCATCCACTTTACTGGAAATTATCTGGGAGGTATCAATGGAGAGGCCCAAGGAGGTACTCTGTGTAATAGTAATTACTACAACTATCAATATCAGTCCGGAGGATACAACAACTACGTGGGACTCGTGGAGCATAGAGATCGAAATTACTGGGGAGAAGTAAAAACCGCAGCTCACGAAATCGGACACTTACTAGGTATGGGCCATGAGGGTGATATAGAAATCACTCCAGGTGTAAAAAATACTATATGTAATGATAGAACTCCGGGAGCTAATTACTTTATGTGTTGCTGCAGTGATGGTGATAGCCCTGCGGCTGGTATAAACTATTTGCTGTCAAATTACATGATCCCCATCTTGAACAACAATGTGAATGCAAGACCTTGTGTCAATCAAGAAAATTATGACCCAGATAAAAATTGTAGCCTCATTTTTGATATACTCTGGGAAGGCGACAATGAGATAGACAATAAATGCAAAGAGGGCACCAAGAAGTATAAGGTCACGGTGTATAATGATGATACTCCAAGGACATTCTCAGATGTACGCATCTTTTTAGATAGATTCACCTCTACAAGTTTACAGGGTTCTACCTTTAATTTCCCACACAACAATATCACCTACGTCAACAATGGTGCGAATATACACCTTCCTACCTTTACACTTGCTGGAGGTGAGGAAAGGTCTTTCGAAATGGATATCAATTTCGACTTAATACCACCTCCGAATACCTACAATCATCCGACGCAGAAAGATAGGCTCTCTTTTCTCAGCTTTTTGACTTCTCCGGACCCTCTGGTCCCACTGATCGGTAATAGTTCCACAGGAAATGCTACGCTGCATGTTTTTGAAAATACCATCTGCAATACAAGCGCCGTGAATGCGACCGCTCTCAAAGCAAAAATGGATCTGAAGTACAATAAGCACCTTCCATGGCCAAACCTTACCGAGATTCCGATTCACATCGATCAAGAATTGGTGGTCAACGAAGACCTGGTCATAGAGCATCCATTCCAACTGAAAATGGCTCCAAACTCAAAAATTGTAGTAAAAAACGGGGCCAAACTCGAAGTGAAAAACTCCAGCATATCCCCATGTGGTACCGATTGGTGGGATGGAATCTTGGTAGAACCTGGTGGTGAGCTGCAACTCCGAGAGGCAAAAATATTCTATCCCAAAAATGCTGTTCGGACCTTGGCTTCGACCACGCTCATCACAAGACTCCACGTAGAAAACTCCACCATTCGTCATACACAGGACCGTGTCCTCGATCTGGCCAATGGTACAGAGGCTATCATCTACAGAAATACCATCGAAGATGCAAAATGGGGCCTCGTGACTGCCGATCATGTAAAAATCGATATGCTCTATGAAAATAATTTTTCTCAAATTTCACAAGGTGGTATGTATCTTTACGACAATCCAAACTTTATCGATATGGCAGATAATGTGATTAGTGGGACCGGCACCAGCATAGGTGTATATGCTTTCCGTACCAAGGTCAACCTCAACCGTATGGAGATCAATACGCCTCGTACTGCGGTATCCCTACAGCAATCTACGGGTAGTACCATCTTCCATAGCAAAATCTATTCGCAGGCCATTGGTATCAATGTGAATGGGTGTAGCAATATCCAGATTTCTGAAAATGAAGTGGGCTCTAGTTTTGCTCCTCCAGAATACGGTATCTCGGTATTCCAGACATTTGGGGTAAATCGGATTTTCAAAAATGATGCCATCAGAGCACGTAGGCAGGGGATTTCTGCACACTTCTCCACCGTACAAATATTTGAAAATGCGGATGTACAGGTCTTTGCGAATGATCCGATGCTGCCTTCCGGTGGGATCGCCACCATCCTATGCCCACACGCGGAGGTGATAGAAAATGTGGTATTCGCTGATAATGCAGTACACGGTATAGAGGTCAATGGGGTCACAGGTGCCAAGATAGAGCATAATTTCGTACATCTGTCACCAAATCTGACCCGAAGTGCGGCCGCTATACAGTCCAGAGCCAGCGTATCCGCTACCATAGATGCCAATATCATCTTCAGCGGTCAGTCGGCACATGGCATCTATGTCAACAATGCAGATGCCAATACCATCACCTGCAATGATGTCAACCAAGCTTACAATGGCCTATACATCCAGCACAATGCCGCCTCTCAGCGCATCACGACCAATGAATTCTACGGATCTACTGCCTATGACTTGCTCATCAGCACGACTGTAGGAAGGCAAGAACATCATGGTAATAAATTTTTTGGTGGAAAGGCACTAGCGGAGTTGGACTTAGACCTTATTGATTTGTCTAGATTTGATGTCAATGACAGCTACGCCTATCATATGCCTTCCGCTCCGAATCCAGAGGAAGAATGGTTTTGGAATAATCCCAATCAGTTTGACCTGATCTGCGGCGGTCAGCAGGGTCCGGGCCTAGTCATGTACCAAAATCCGCAAGCACTCTGTGCCTACTATCAGCTGCTCCAGCAGCGCCACAAGGCGGGGCAGAAAAATCCCTATCTGATCCAAATGGCACAGCTGCTCAAATATTATGCCCAGCATCCTACGGCACAGATACCGAGCTGTATTGCGCAGGACTCTACCTTCCAAGCCCTCTGCACAGGGCTGAGTGTGATGGTCCATGCCATGCATGATGTAGAGCTGGCACTATCAGCTGCTGCAGGTGCGAACCCCAGCGGTGGCTTAGAGAGCAGTCATCAGGCATTGGTGGCCCATCAGGGCTTCATGCCGCATCGCCAAGCCTTCGTAGATGATATCCGTACCGAGGATACCGCACAGCGCCAGCAGCACGATGCTAGATCCAATGATCTACAGAATGCGATGATGATTGCGAAGGTGAAAATCCAAAATGTGAGCTGTACAGACTCATTGATACAACTGACCAAGAGTTTTTGGCTTCGATACCTAGATGTACTTGCCCAGGATACTAGTGTGCTCAATAGCCAAGATCGAAGTTTTCTATCTGGCATCGCTTCGAGGTGTTCTAGGGATTTCGGTCCTATCGTGGATATCGCCCGGGCTGTGCTTTTTGCGCATGGTGACACGCAGGATTATGAAGCGATCGAGTCCTGTGATGGCGTACAAGGCCCACGAAGTATTCAGAATAGCATAGCCTCCCCCGTGAGCTGGCATCTAAGCCCGAACCCTACGCTGGGCGAGAGCTGGGTGAGCTTCGGAGTAGAGCAGAGCGGCGTGGTAGAGCTATGGGATACGCAGGGCAGGCTGGTGTACCGCCGGGTGCTG
>Ga0075157_10000057_pt1 | contig 122419 bp, 112 predicted proteins | sample JI81BgreenDNA_FD_70967 | JGI IMG/M metagenome (GOLD analysis project Ga0075157, IMG submission 70967) | Wastewater effluent complex algal communities from Wisconsin, to seasonally profile nutrient transformation and Carbon sequestration -... | ecosystem: Engineered > WWTP > Effluent > Algae...
CTGGGATGAAGAAAAAGTACCAAGAATTAAAGTTTTGATTTTCGATAAATGGATGATTGTTTTATTGTACGATGAAAATTGTACCAAGTACTAAGAAGAAGGTTAAGTTGAAAGTTGAAGAGTTATAAAGTTGGAAGGTTTGGAAAGAACAAAAATCATCAAATTAAAAGCAAAACCGTGTGTTGGCAATGACGATATGGCGCGGCAGCAATGCGGGAGCAAAGCAGGGCAATAATGGCCTCGGAAAGCGATGATGCCAGTGTGCAATTTATACTCATTTTTTAAACCAAAGTTTAGTATAATGCCGATGCAATAGCTGTTTAATCCAATTTTATTGGATTATTATAGATATGCTTTCGGTATTATTGCGAAGCGAATTATATCGTCTTGATTTTTTGTTTCTTTTTTATCAAGAAAAAAGAAAAGAACAAAATTACGGGGTTTTAAAAATCTGTAATTTGCAATCTGTAATTTGCAATCTGCAATTTATCATCTGAGATATATGCCGTTCCTACGGAACTCCTTTTGATTTTTTTCTTAATGCAACGGGCTAAAGCCCATTGTTACAAAATGCTTCGACCCTCTGGGTCTTTGATTTTAGATAAATGGATGATTTCAGAAAGATTGGAGGTTGAGCGTAGCCGAAACCGCAGCTATGTTGAGATTTTGATTTTCGAAAATTTGATGATTGCTTTTTTGTACTAGGAAGATTGTACCAAGTACCTAGAAGAAGGTTTAGTTGAAAGTTGAAGAGTTAAAAGGTTGGAAGGTTTTGAAAGGACAGAAATTTTCAGATATTAAAAATCTGCAATTTTCAATTTGCAATCTGCAATTTTAAAGCAAATCAATATCGCCCAAACCCTCACGAATAATTTCAGGATAACCGTTAGTTAGATCTACAATTGTGGTTGGGAAAACATTTCCTGCGCCACCATCAATTACAATATCAACTAAGTTTTCAAACTTTTCATGAATCTCATATGGATCCGTCATATAATCAACTACTTCGTTTGAATCGTGAATGGAAGTGCTAATAATTGGATTGCCGTACGCTTCAATAATTGACATACAGATTTTGTTGTCTGGAATTCTTAATCCAATTGTTTTTTTGTTTGACTTAAAAATTCGAGGAACATTATTGTTGGCATTTAAAATAAATGTGAAAGGACCTGGCAATGTTCTTTTTAAGATCTTAAAAACAGGAGTATCAACAGGTTTGCAATAATCAGATAAACGACTTAAATCGTCCACTAAAATTGAAAAGTTAGACTTCTCAATTTTTATTCCTTTGATTTGACAAATTCGTTCAACAGCTTTTTGTTTATCAATACCGCAGCCTAAGCCATAAACTGAATCGGTTGGATAAATGATTGTTCCATTATCATTTAGGCATTCAATCACCATTTTTATATACCTAGGATTGGGGTTTTCGGGATGAATTTCTAAAAGCATGGTTTATAATTTAAGGATTAATAAAAATCCCCTTTTTATTGAAAAAGGGGATTACTTTTTTTATTATCCATTTACTTTTTTGTGGTCAGCTAAAAATTTAGCTAATCCAATGTCAGTAAGAGGATGATTAAATAATGCAGTAATGGCATCAAGAGGGCAAGTAACAACATCAGCTCCCATTTCAGCACATTTAACTATGTGTAAACTATTTCTTACTGATGCAGCTAAAATTTCAGTTTCAAAACCATAATTATCGTAAATCAATCTTATTTGTTCAATCAAAGCCATTCCATCCCAGCTCATATCATCAATTCTTCCGATAAAAGGTGAAACGTAGGTTGCTCCAGCTTTTGCAGCTAAAAGTGCTTGACCAGCAGAGAAAACCAAAGTGCAATTCGTTTTAATTCCTTTATTGCTGAAATATTTTATGGCTTTCACTCCGTCTTTTATCATTGGCACTTTAACAACTATTTGTGGATGAAGAGAGGCCAAATATTCACCTTCTTTAATTATTCCATCATAATCTGTTGAAATTACTTCAGCACTCACATCGCCATCAACAGCGTTGCAAATATCCAAGTAATGTTGAATAACTCTTTCATTTCCTGAAATGCCTTCTTTAGCCATTAACGAAGGGTTGGTGGTCACACCATCTAAGATACCCATTGCCTGAGCTTCTTTAATTTGAGCTAAATTGGCAGTATCAATAAAAAATTTCATAATTAATGTATTAGGTGAGCGAAATTAGACAGGATGAGGTATTATAACCAAAATTATTTTTCACATCTTTTCAATAATTTCAATTTTATATAAAATTAGTTTTAAGTAATTGAAAAATAGTAGATTATTTGTTCAAGAAAAGGGAAATAAAAAAGGGTAAGCTACTTACAGTGCACCGCTACGACCACCTACCCTTGCTCCCTTCCGGACCTGGGGGATTCAGCAGGAGCTGGTCATGTAAGACTTACCCGGGTGCGAAAGTATAAATCTCTTGATAGAAACCAAAATCACGTGTCTATTTTTTTATTTTTGTGACCTAAACTAATCACCATGAACAAATTTAAATTATCCCTCAACTATGGAACGGCCGCTGGTTTAGTTTCATTTGTAATATTTATTATCACTTACTTATCTTTCGAAAGCCCACTAGAATTTGCCCAATGGCTAATGTTTTGGGTGCCAGCAGTAGGAATTTACATGCTTATTAAAAAATACAGGAACGAAATAAATGGAGGATTTATAAGTTTTGGCAATGCTTTTCAAATTTCAGGTGTATTTAGTTTAATTTATTCTTCTTTTGTAGCCATTGCTGTTTACTTGTTTGTATGGCTTGTTGATGGTAGTATTTTTGAAAAGTTTAAAAATTCCTCTGTTTCGAGAATGGAAGAGCAGTTAGAAAAAATGGGGGATAGTGGATTTACCAAAGTTTTAGAACAAGCGATAGCAGAAATTGAAAAAATGACACTTGAAGATTTTGCACTTTCTCAATTTTATAACAGAATATTTTGGACCATTTTTTTATCGTTAGTAATGGCAGCCATTATGAAAAAGAAACAAAATCCATTTGAAACTGAAGCAGAAAAAGAAGAAGAAATTTAGTACTGAAAACCAAACAAATGAGTAAATGTCAAATTTCGGTTGTTATTCCTTTATTAAATGAAGATGAGTCACTACCTGAACTACATAATTGGATAAAAAAAGTAATGATTGAAAATAATTTCAGTTATGAAATTATTTTTGTTGATGATGGAAGTACCGATAATTCCTGGAAAGTAATTGAAAATCTTCAAAAAGATAATGAATCTGTAAAGGGCATTAAATTCAGAAGAAATTATGGTAAATCAGCAGCTTTAAACACTGCTTTTCAGGTTTGTGAAGGACAAGTTGTAATTACTATGGATGCTGATTTGCAAGATAGTCCTGATGAAATACCAGCTTTGTTTGATATGATTACTAAAGAGGGTTATCATTTGGTTTCGGGATGGAAGAAAAAAAGATACGACCCAATTACCAAAACCATTCCCACAAAATTATTCAATTGGGCAACCCGTAAAATTTCTGGTATTGAATTGCATGATTTTAACTGTGGTTTAAAGGCTTATGATATCAATGTAGTAAAAACTATTGAAGTTTATGGCGAAATGCATCGCTACATACCGGTTATCGCAAAATGGGCAGGCTTCAAGAAAATTACTGAAAAAGTTGTTGCACATCAGGCCAGAAAATATGGAAGTACTAAATTTGGTTTAGAGCGTTTTGTATATGGATTTTTAGATTTATTATCCATCACTTTTGTGGGAAAATTTGCCAAAAGACCGATGCATTTTTTTGGTACTATTGGCACTCTAATTTTTACTATTGGATTTTTAATTGCGCTGTGGTTAGGTGTTGAAAAACTTTGGCACGTGTTATATTTAAAACAAACCGCTCGTTTAATTACCGATAATCCGGTTTTTTACTTAGGCCTAGTTTGTATGATTTTGGGAACTCAAATGTTTTTGACAGGATTTTTGGGAGAATTAGTTGCAAGGGTTTCACCTTCGCGCAATCAGTATGTTATTGAAGATAAAATAGGGGTGTAAAAAAAATTACTTTGTTTAAAGATATTTCGAATTTAAGAATGTTAGCCAAAACTTTTTTCGGCTTAGAAGAAGTTTTAGCAGATGAATTAAGAAAATTAGGTGCTAAAAATGTAGCTATTCATACAAGAGCGGTTTCTTTTGAGGGCGATTTAGGTTTTATGTATAAAGCCAATGTTTCACTAAGAACAGCTTTGAGAATTTTGGTTCATTTAAAATCTTGCACGGTAAGCAATGCAAGCGATTTATATAAAAAAGCTTCTGAAATTGAATGGACTGATATTTTCGATATTGATGAAAATTTCAGAATTGAATCAACCATGAATAGTGACTTGTTTGATAACAATCAATTTTTATCATTAAAAGTTAAAGATGCTATTGTAGATCAGTTTAGAAGAAAATTTGGTAGAAGACCAGATGTTGAAAAAATGTTTCCTGACTTTACTTTCCATTTGCATTTGTTTGAAAATGAGTTATCGTTTTGGATAGATAGCACAGGCGATTCATTGCATAAAAGAGGTTATAGAAAATCAACTGGAATTGCTCCAATAAATGAAGTTTTAGCTGCAGGAATGGTGGCACTTTGTGGCTGGGATACTAAAGTTCCATTTGTAGATCCAATGTGTGGTTCTGGCACTATTGCTATTGAAGCAGCTTTGTATGCGGGTAATATTCCTCCAGGAATTTTTAGAGAAAATTATGCATTTAATAAATGGAAAATTTATGATGCCAATGAATACGCAACAATATTAGAATCGAGGGTTGAAAAAATTAATGATTATGATATTCAAATTTTAGCAACGGATCAATCGCCTAACAATTTAAAAAGAGCGAAAGAGAACATTAAAAGTGCTGGGGTTGAAGAAATGATTAGCGTTCGAGAGTCAAGTTTTGAAGATTTAATTACTGGATTTGATAAAGGAGTGGCCATTATTAATCCGCCTTATGGCGAAAGAATGGACAAAGACGATTTACCTGAATTATATAAAACCATGGGAAATGCTTTTAAGAAAAACTTTAAAGGATTTGCCGTTTGGGTAATCAGTTCAAATATTGAAGCATTAAAATTTGTTGGACTTAGACCAACGCGTAGAATTACACTTTATAATGGAGCATTGGAATGTAAATTCCAAAAGTTCGAGATTTATGAAGGATCAAAAAGAACAAAGTTTCAGAATAGAGATCATCAGTCTAGCGAGGAAGAATAGGGTAGAGGCTTATAGTATTTCAACTTCAGTAGCTCCGAAACCGTATTTTCTGTAGGAAGCATCGTGAACAATAAGTTTTGGATATTGATGCAATATTCTGCGTATTTCTGACTTTAAAACGCCTTCGCCAATGCCGTGAATAAAAGTTATGTAATGGTAGTTTTGAGTTATGGCTTCATCTAGTTTTTTATGGAAATAATTGAGTTGATATTGTAAAATTTCACCATTACTCAAACCTTTTAAAGAAGGCAACAAATGTTCGGCATGTAAATCTACTTCCATTGATTTGTCACCTTTTCGGATATGTTTTTTCGATATATTGTTTTTATCAAATTCACTTTCCTTTTCAATAATTATCTTTTTGACCCCTTTTGCTTCAATTTTAGCAATAGCTTTTGGATTTTTTACTTTAATATGTTGAACAAAATCAACTTTTTTTACAATCTCTGATACAGGATATTTAATTATAAAACCTTCTTCAGTTTTAATCTTAACAGTTTTACTGTCAATAATTTCAACAATTTCTCCTTCACCAGATTGGTTAAGGAAACTTATTTTGTCGGAGACTTTAAAATGATGCAAATACTGACAATAATAAAATAAAAAGCAATAAAGCTAAAATTGCTATAATAAGTCCAATGATACTTAATATTTTACCAATTTTTGCCATATCGGTATAATCTGGATCGGTAACTTTTTTCGCAAATATTAATCCTGGAATGGCAAATAAAGGAAATACAATTAAAGAACAAACTCCAAAAGCTAAAGCAAGAATAGACCATAGTTCTTGCTTGTCTTTAGATTTATCTGAAGGAGAATTTAAATTGTTTTTTATTGGTTCATTCTTTTTATTTAAAACTATAGTTGGTTTTGAATAATTCTTTTTTGTTGATTTATAATCGTTTGAATTAACAACAGGTTTATTTTCTGATGAAACAAGGTTCGGCTTATTTTTATCAATTAAAATAATAGTTTTATTGGAGCTAGCTTCAACATTTTCTAAACTAAGATTTTCAGAAGGAAGATTTAAATTTTCTTCATTTTGTATTTTATTTAGTGGTGTTTTTTCAGACTTTTGAGATAGCCATTCAATATGATATCCATTTAAATGTTTTCTTTTTTGAATAGTACATGAATTATAAAATAATAAACCCAGTAACTGAATAAAAATAAATAGTCTTAGTTTCATAATGTAAATTTTGTCTAATATAAAAAAAATGGGAATAATTGATTGGTCCGATTTCGAAAAAATTGATATTAGAGTAGGTAAAATAATTGAAGTCATTGACTTTAAAGAGGCAAAGAAACCTGCTTGGCAATTAAAAATTGATTTTGGAAATGATATTGGTATAAAAAAATCAAGTGCTCAAATCAAAGTTCTTTACAATGAAAGTGATTTATTAAATAAACAGATAATAGCGATAGTTAATTTTCCACCCAAACAAATTGGAAAGTTTATGTCAGAATGTTTGGTTTTGGGGGTTTATGATGAACAAGGTATTGTTCTTTTAAAACCTGAAAGAGAAGTTGCATTAGGAACAAAAATTGGGTAATATATTATAAGCCACGAATGCATTTTAAAAATTTTAGCCACGAATGCACGAATATTGTTTACTTCGGCTTTTGTAGTTATTTCCTTGGTCACAATTATGTTTTATTCGTGCATTCGTGGCTGTTTTTTACCGCGATTAAGCTTTTCATTCAAACATTTGCGGCTATTTCCTAAATCACAATTATGTTTTTATTCGTGCATTTGCGGCAATTTATAACATTGAAAAAGTCTTTATTCGTGCATTCGTGGCTGTTTTTTACCGCGATTAAGCTTTTCATTCAAACATTTGCGGTTATTTACTAAATCACAATTATGTTTTTATTCGTGCATTTGCGGCAATTTATAACATTGAAAAAGTCTTTATTCGTGCATTCGTGGCTGTTTTTTACCGCGATTAAGCTTTTAATATAAATATTTACAGCTATTTTATCTTTCAACAAATATTTGAGATTTTATTTACAAACCATTTGGGTATTGGATAGCACAAAAGCAGAAGCCATATTTTTTTCATCCGCAACGGTGGTTATTTTTCCATTTGGTGTAAACATTGTTACAAAGGCAAAATCATCTGAATATTGCATTAATTTGGTTTCGCCTGCAATAGTTATTAAACTCCAAGTTTTTTCTTGAGGATTAAAAACAACTGATTCAGAAATTCCGGCTTTTTCTCCGTCTAAAATGGTTAAATCAAATCTATTTTGAGTAGCAGTAATTTCATAGGTTATACCATCTTTTAAAATAGTTTGTTTTTCAGTTTCGCCAGCTTTCATAGCTAATGGATTTGAACCTGTCCAAAATTCGATTAAATTAAGTAAAACAACGTCTATAATTCCTGCAACAGTGTAAACAGGGATAATATTTAGAACATAAAATACTAATGTTTTGACAATTTTCCCACCTTTATCGTCTTTTGCAATTCCATTATTCCAGGTATAAACTTTTCGAGTTAGTGCAAATTCTCCAAAACAGCCAGTTTGAATAAAGCTTGTTAATATAAGGCAAAATGCCATTATTGAATAAGTTAATTTTCTCATGATTTTTCTTTTTTAGTTTTCTTAAATGTATAAAAAAAGAGGTCGAATTTCCGACCTCTTCAAAATTGTATAAAAATAATTCCTGTTAATTAACCATTTATTTTATAGCTGATCAATTAGTTTTTTGATAGCATTTTGCTTTTGTTTTAATTCTGCTATTTGTCTTTTCCCCTTTTCAATTTTTTGCTGTACTTCTTTTTTCATGGCATCAGCGCCTTTTGAATTGGCAAAAAATCCTAGGTTGTTTTCATATTGTATAACATCACTTGAAAGTTCTTGAATTTTTTTACCCAAATCGTTATATTCACTTGAAAGTGAATTTTTTGGGTTATCAGAATTTGCCAAAGAATCAATTTTATTATGATATTTTAGCATAGCTTTTTCTTCAGCACTTGCATTTATAGTTTCAAACAAATGATCAATCCTATTAAACCAAGCCTTACTAATTTCTGCTTTATTTTTCATAGGAACAAAACCAATGTTGGCCCATTCTTTTTGAAAATCAATTAATGCTTTTTTGTCTTCAATAAAATTTCCGGATAAATTGAAAGAATTTAGTTTTTCAATTAATTGTTTTTTAAGTTCTAAATTCCCTTCGAATTGGGCGTCAACTCCTTCAAAATGAGATTTTTTAGCATTGAAAAAATGATCGCAAGCTTCTCTGAACATTAACCAAAGTTTTTGCTCTTCTTTTCTGGCTAAAATTCCTGAGTTTTTCCATTTTTTCTGTAAATCAATTAATTTTTCAGTTGTATTTTTCCAATCAACACTATCCTTTAAATCATTTGCTTTTTGGATTAATTCTCTTTTTACATTTTTGATTGCGTTTTGTTTTTCACGCATTTCTTCAAAATACTTCGATTTGTTTTCGAAAAATAAATCTGTATTATGTTTGAAGTCTTCCCAAGTTTGTTCAAATTCTTTTCCTGACAAATGTCCGGCTTCTCGCCATTTTTTTTGAATATCAATCACCTTATCAGTCATCTCCATCCAAGCTTTTATGCTTTCGTTTTTAATTTCATTAATTTCTTTTACAGCATTTAGAAGCTCTTTTTTTATTTCATGTTTTTTATCTAATTCTTCTTTTATATTTTTATAATGTCCTTTTATTTTGTCATAAATTGCATCTAAAGCATCGTGAAAATCTTTTCTTAAAGTTTGCCATTTATCTTCTTCTGTAGGCCCAATTTCATCCCATTCGTTTCTGTAAACTTTTAGAAGTGATTCTACCTCTCTAATATCAGTTTTTTCAGCAAGTTCTTTAATTTTATGGACTACTGCCGCTTTCATGTCTCCATTTTTTCTGCGGTCATAGTCTAATATTTCTCTAAATATTTTGATGTTGTAATAAAACTTTTCAATTTCTGCCGAATAGGCTGCTTGTAGGTCTTTGTATTTTTTTGAAGAAACATTGCCAATGGCTTTCCATTTTTCTTGCAATTCATTGAAATTTGATCTTGCCTTACCAATGTTATCTTCTTGCTCAGTTAAATGTTTTATTTGTTCAATAATCTCTAACTTTTTTATGTAATTTTCGTGTTCTTCCTCTGCTTTTTGTTTTTCAGCCTTTTCTTTTCTTTCATTAAATTTTTGAATCAAATCGTCTAACTTCCTATCTAATTCATCTTTTGGAGCGCTAAAGTCTTCTTTTTTTCCTCCATCTTCAATAAACTGTTCATAAAGTTCAGTATTTCTTTGACGGTTTAAAGTCTTGATTTCTTGGATTACCTCTTTAATTTCGTGCGACTTATCGAGAATATCCTCCGATTTTACCAGCTCATCCAATTTGGCGATTAGTTCCTGTTTCATTTTTAATGATTGTTGCGTTAACTGTTATCAACATTTTTAATTTGTTGATGGACAAATATATGACTAGAGTTGAGAATAACCAATTTTTTAAATGTTGATAAACTCTAATTTTAAATTAGTGAAGAGGGCCGAAAGAGATCTGTTTAACTATTTGAAAATTTTCTTAAGTGTTGGATTTTTAATCTCAACAGGTAATCTTATACCTACAAAAAATCGGAAATATGAATAATCAAAATCTAATAATCCTCCTCTTTTTTCATTCCCAATAAAACTATTACTAGTATTTAAAATTCCTGCATAAAATAAATCGCCATTATAACCTAGTGAAAATCTAGAATCAACCATTACGCCAAGTTTTCTTCTGTAAAAGCTTTCCTCTTTCAATTCATTTTTCGAATAGTTTGATTGAATTCCTAAGCCAGGTATGAGCGCCAAATTAATGAAAAAGTGTTTTTTTATAATAAAGTTATGGGCATAACCAAAATTAATGCAAACGCCTTTAGTTGTGGATTCGTTTAAAAGTATTTGATTTGGGTAAAATGCTTTCAAATTTTCTGGAACTAAAGATCTGTCAGCTTTTAAGTCATTTAAAGATGCTGAAATTCCTGTTAAAAAGGTCCCAGCACTTTTTTTCTGTTTTTCTAATTGAAAAGTAGCTGCCAGATTTGAATATCTCTTATTGTTAAAGCTGTAATATAAACTCGCAAATAATGCCAAGCTGCTTATATCAGGCCTAGCTGGATAAAAATAGTTATTGGTAAAATAATTAGCATCAAATATGGTTGGGTTGCTAATATGTAAACCTTTATATAGCTGCAAAGTACCATTAAACCAAAATTTTCTCCCAGTTAAGCCAATTCTTAATCCAAACTTTTCAGTATTTAATTTTTTGGGTTCTTTATTGTTCAAAAATCCAAACTTTGTAGAAAATTCTACACCAAGCCATTTGTAATCAAGCCCAAAACCAAATGACATTCCATTGTTGGTGGAATAGTTAATGCTGCGCAAAACATCATTGGAGTTTTTTACACTTATATCTAAATTTCTGTTTACTGCAACGAAGGTGATGTTTAATACATCTCTGTAACTTTTTACAAAATTGGTATCATATTCAAAATTGACTGTTTTATTAGTATCACCTGCTATATATTTTACAGCCAACTCTTTTATTTTGTCGAAAGTTTGGGCTTTTGATTGAAAACAAAGAATTAACAAAAGAAAAAAGAACTTTAATCTTCTCATATCAATTAAAAATAATCTCCTTTTGCAATTACCGTGCTATTTTCCTTTAAACTGTTGAATGAAGTTTTTTGTAAAATCTGATAAAACTAAAGTTCCGCTCATTAAAGCTCTTTCTGCAAGTAAAGTATCCCAGTTTTCGGTGCCTCTCCAAAAAGCTTTTTTTATTAGCATCATTGCCTCAGGATTACTTTTTGCTAACTTATCGGCTAAGGTCTTAATGGCTAAGTCTAGTTCCTCTGAATTGTTAAATGTTTCAACATATAATCCTTTTTCTTTTGCCCAATCAGCCGAATACCATTCACTTGCATTTATGGCGATAGCATAAGCATTGGCCGAGCCAATTTTTCTTTCAACTGCTGGTCCAACTACAAAAGGCCCTATTCCTACAGCTAGTTCAGAAAGTTTGATGGAGGCAGAATTTAATGCCAAAGTATAATCTGCTGCGCAAGCCAAGCCAACTCCACCGCCTACTGCTTTTCCTTGAATTCGAGCAATGATAAATTTAGGACATAATCGCATTGCGTTTATTACATTTGCAAAACCCATAAAAAATGATTTTCCATTTTCTATTGAGTCAATGGCAATTAGTTCATCAAAACTAGCACCAGCGCAGAAAGCTTTATCGCCAAAACTTTTTAAAATAATAACTTTTGCTTCATCATCTTTACCGAGCAAATCAATTGTTTCTGCTAATTTTTTTAAAATTAAGCCGGGTAAAGAATTACTGGCTGGGGTAAAAAATTCAATTGTTGCAATACCATTTTCAATACTTGATTTTACGTATGCTTCCATGTTTTATTGATTTATTTTTTTTGGTTTTTTTCTCATTCTAAGGTTTAGTATCTCAACAATTAAGGAGAAAAACAATGCAAAGTAAACGTATCCTTTTGGCACATGTACTGCTAAACCATCAACTATGAGTATAAATCCAATTAAAATTAAAAATGATAAAGCTAAAATTTGAAGTGTAGGATTTTGATTAATAAAATTACTTATGTAACCCGAAAACAATAACATTACTATCATTGATATGATGATGGCAATAATCATGATTTCAATTTCTTTAATCATACCTACGGCAGTTAAGATTGAATCGAATGAAAAAATTAAATCTAATAAAGCAATTTGAATAATTGTGCCAGTGAATGATTTTTTTGCTTTTTGTGCCATATTTTCATCCTCATCCGCATCTACTTTATGATGAATTTCACCAATACTTTTCACCAAAAGGAAAATTCCTCCAAATATTAATATCAAATCTCTTCCTGAAATATCTCTCGCTTCGGGTGTAATATCAAATCCTAAATCAGGAATTGTTAAAACTGGCTGGGTGAAACCTATAAGCCAAGTAATGCCTAAAAGCATTGCAATTCGCATTATTAAAGCGAGTGCTAAACCTAAATTTCTGGCACCTTTTTGCTGTTCAAGAGGTAATTTGTTAGTAACTATTGATATAAAAATAATATTATCAATTCCCAACACAATTTCTAAAAGGGTTAAGGTTGCTAAAGCTATCCAAGCTTCAAGGCTTAAGAAAATTTCCATTCTAAATAATTTTGCCGCGAAATTAATTCAATTTACCAGCTTTTACAGGACTATTTAATTTTTTACAATTTATTTATGTCTAACATTTTAACCCAAACTATTGAATTAAAATTTAATTTAAACGGTATTTCAAGTCTTTTTATCGATTTCCAATCTTACATTTGCACAAAATTTGGGTTATGCAGAAAATTAAAATTGGAATACTAAGAGAAGGTAAAAAACCACTGGATAAGAGATCTCCTTTTTCTCCAGAACAGTGTTTACAAATTGAGGAAGAATTTCCATTAGTTAAAATATTTGTGCAACCTAGCAATCACCGATGCTTTTCAGATGATGAGTTTAGAAAAATTGGTGTTAAAATGAAAGAAGATTTATCGGATTGTGATATTTTGATGGGTATTAAAGAAGTGCCTTATGAAGAACTAATTTTTGGAAAAAAGTATCTTTTCTTTTCACATACTATTAAACAACAGCAGCATAATGTGAAATTAATGCGGGCCTTAATAGCACAAAAGATTCAAATGATAGATTATGAATGCTTAACTACGCCTGAAATGAATCGAATCATTGGCTTTGGCCATTATGCTGGTATTGTAGGTGCTTACAATGGAATTTTAGCTTATGGAAAAAAATATGATTTGTTTTCTTTAAAAAGAGCTAATGATTGTATAGATAAAAGGGAGCTTAACAAAGAATTTGAAAAAGTAAAATTGCCCAACGTAAAGATAATAGTTACTGGCAATGGAAGGGTTTCTAATGGAGCAGTAGAGCTTTTGGGCGCATTAGGAATTAGAAGAATTACTCCGTTCGAATTTACTCATTATTCATTCAGAGAACCAACCTATACTCAACTACATTCATACGATTATAATGAAAAAAAATCGGGTGAGGCTTGGGTTACTAAAGACTTTTATGAAAATCCAAGAGATTTTAAGTCTACTTTTTCAAAATATACAACTCATTGTGATTTGTTAATTCATTGCAGTTATTGGAATCCAAAAGCTCCAATTTTGTTTTCAAAAGAAGAGATGAAAAGTCCAAATTTTAGAATTTCTGTAATTGCTGATGTAACTTGTGATATTAATGGTTCTATTCCTTCTACTCATCGCGCCACAACCATAGTGGATCCGTTTTTTGGTTATAATCCTAAAACTGAAAGTGAAGGGGATGCTTTTTCAACTGAAACAATTACTGTTATGGCTGTTGATAATTTACCTTGCGAATTACCAAGAGATGCATCCAGCGATTTTGGTAAAGAACTTATAGATAAAGTTTTACCATCACTTCTTTTAGAAGATAAAGATCAACTAATTGAGAGGGCTACCATTTGCAAAGAAGGTGAATTACTTCCTCGTTTTCAATACTTGAAAGAATATGCTGGTTTAAAAATTGTAGAACTAAATTAAATTTGTTTTAGCTTTTTAATCATTTCTTGTGGATTTGTTGCTCCAAAAACAGTGTTTCCGGCAACTAGGATACCAGCACCTGCATTTTGAAGTTTTTTGGCATTTTCAAGCGTTACACCACCATCAATTTCAATTTGAGTAGAGGTGTTTTGTTTTGTGATCATTTCTTTTAGCGCACTTACTTTTCGGTAAGTGTTTTCAATAAACTTTTGCCCTCCAAAACCAGGATTGACCGACATCATACAAACCACATCTGTCAATTCTAATACATTTTCTAGCAATGAAACTGAAGTATGCGGATTAATTGCAACACCAGCTTTTATTCCCAAAGATCTTATTTTTTGTAGCGATCTATTTAAATGATTACATGCTTCAATATGCACAGAAATTACTGCTGCACCATGTTGATGAAATTCGTCAATATATCTATCAGGATCAACAATCATTAGATGAACATCCAAAGGTTTTTTAGCATGTTTTTGTAAAGATTTTAAGACCGGAAAACCAAATGACATATTGGGAACAAATAATCCGTCCATAATATCCACATGAAACCAATCGGCTTCGCTGTTATTAATCATTTCAATATCTCTTTGAAGATTGCCGAAATCGGCTGAAAGTACAGATGGAGCAATAATTACACTCATAACAGTAAAAATTGTTTATTAATAAATTACAAATTAAAAAAGCCGGTAAATTCTACCGGCTTTTTTTTACTTTTTAGTTTGCTGAAGTTTCAGATTGAGCAGGAGCTGGTCTTTCAGGACGAGGCAATAATACCTTTCTTGAAAGTTTTAGTTTTCCTGTTTTTTTGTCAATTTCAATTAACTTAACCTCAATTTCATCACCTTCTTTTAAAACGTCTTTTACATTTTCAACTCTTTTGTGATCTATTTCAGAGATGTGCAAAAGTCCATCTTTTCCTGGCATTATTTCAACAAAAGCGCCAAATTCAACAAGGGTTTTAACCTTACCCATGTAAATACCATTTAATTCAGGTTTGGCAGCAATTCTTTTAATTTTTGCAATAGCAGCTTCAATGCCATCCTTATTTTGAGATGAGATGTCAATTATACCTTCTTCACCCTTTTCTTCAATTGTGATTACAGTATTGGTTTCTTTCTGCATTTCTTGAATTATTTTTCCGCCTGGTCCAATTACTGCGCCAATAAATTCTTTAGGAATTCTAATTTGCACAATTCTAGGAACATTTGGTTTGTAATCTTCACGCGGCTGAGCAAGTGTTTCATTTATTTTTGAAAGAATGTGTAAACGTCCTTTTTTGGCTTGCTCTAAAGCTTGACCTAAAACCTCATACGATAATCCATCAACTTTAATATCCATTTGGCAGGCAGTAATTCCATCAGCGGTTCCGCAAACCTTAAAATCCATATCGCCAAGGTGATCTTCATCACCTAAAATATCAGAAAGTACGGCAAATTTTCCAGTATTGTCAGTAATTAAACCCATTGCAATACCTGAAACTGGTTTTTTTAGTTTTACCCCAGCATCCATTAAAGCCAACGAACCTGCGCAAACAGTTGCCATTGAAGAAGAACCATTTGATTCTAAAATATCAGAAACAATTCTTATTGTATAAGGATTTTCAGAAACGGGAGGTAAACCTTGTTTCAAGGCTCTTAAAGCTAAATTTCCATGACCAACTTCTCTTCTGCCTGGACCTCTATTAGGTTTGGCTTCACCAGTTGAAAATGCAGGAAAATTGTAGTGAAGAATAAACTTTTCGGTTCCTTCAATAATAGCTCCATCAATCATTTGTTCGTCAAGCTTCGTACCTAAAGTGACTGTGGTTAATGATTGAGTTTCACCTCTTGTAAAAACCGCTGAACCATGCGCTCCCGGTAAGTAAGAAACTTCGCTCCAAATGGGACGAATATCTTCTAAACCACGACCATCTAATCTTATCTTTTCATTTAATATTACTTCACGAATAGCTTCTTTTTCCAAATCATGGTAATAAGTTTTAATGAATGACTTTTTCGATTCTAATTCCTCTTCACTAATGTTGGCCGCAACCCAGTTGTCAATTACGGTCTTGAAAGCAACTTTTCTTTCTGCTTTATTAGGATTGCCTGATTTAGCCACATTATAAACTTCAGTTTTTAAATCACTAAAAATTCGAGCTTTTAATTCTAAATCATGCTCTTCATGATTATATTCTCTTTTAGATTTTGCTTTTTCTACTAATGAAGCTAATTCTAATTGAGCCTCGCACAAAACCTTTATTGTTTCGTGTCCAAACTTAATTGCTTCAATCATATCGGCTTCTGAAATTTCTTTCATTTCGCCTTCTAACATAACTATGTTGTCTATCGATCCTGCCAACATTATATCTAAATCAGCATTTTCTAGCTCTGATCTTTTTGGATTAATAACCATTTTGCCATCAATTCTTGCAACTCTAACTTCTGCAACTGGGCCATTAAAAGGTATATCAGAAACACAAATTGCAGCCGATGCAACTAAACATGCTAGTGCATCAGGCATTGAATCTTCTTCATATGAGTAAAGAGTTACTAATAGTTGTGTTTCAGCGTGATAATCATCGTTAAATAATGGTCTGATAGCTCTATCAACCAATCTTGAGATTAAAATTTCATAGTCAGAAGGACGATTTTCTCTTTTCAAAAAACCGCCTGGAAATCTACCCGCTGAGGCATATTTCTCTTTGTAATCAACACTTAGGGGTAAAAAATCAACACCTTTTGCTGCCTCTTTATTTGATACTACTGTTGCTAATAACATAGTATCGCCCATTTTTAGCATTACTGCGCCATCTGCTTGTTTGGCCAATTTCCCTGTTTCCAATGAAAACGTTCTTCCATCAGGGAATCGGAACTCTTTCAAAATTCCTAATTTATTCATCTTTCTTATTTATTATGTACAATGTAAATGAAACAAAAAAAGGCAATATTAAATTGCCTTTTTTGTTATATTCTTATAAATCAATGTGTTATTTTCTTAAATTTAATTCAGCGATAATTTTTCTGTAACGCTCAATTTCAATTTTCTTTAAATAATTTAGTAAAGCTCTTCTTTTACCAACAAGGTTTAATAAAGATCTTTGAGTAACGAAGTCTTTTTTATTAACTTTTAAGTGCTCAGTTAAATGCGCAATTCTTTGTGTAAAAAGAGCAATCTGTCCTTCACTACCACCAGTATTTGTGGCACTTCCGTTATATGAATTAAAAGTTTCTGACTTCTTTTCTTTAGTTAAATACATGACGTTTTCCTATTTTTAAGGCCGCAAAGATATAAAAGAATTTTATTCCGCAAATCTTTTAAAACCAAATTGTCTAATTTTTTATTAAATGCAAGAAGTGAGAAATTTTTTCTTTCATCTCTTTTCTATTTACTATAAAATCTAAAAATCCCTTTTCTAAAACAAATTCAGCAGTTTGGAAATCTTTAGGCAAATCTCTACCTATAGTTTCTTTAACTACTCTTGGACCAGCAAAACCTATTAATGCTTCAGGTTCTGCAATATTAATATCGCCCAACATGGCAAAGGATGCAGTTACTCCTCCTGTTGTAGGATCTGTTAATACTGAAATATAAGGCAATCCTTTGTTAGCTAAAAGCGTAAGTTTGGCAGAGGTTTTAGCCATTTGCATTAATGAATAGGCGGCTTCCATCATTCTTGCACCGCCAGTTTTTGAAATAATTATTAGTGGTAAATTATTTTCAATACAATAATCTATTGAGCGTGCAATTTTTTCACCAACTACAGATCCCATAGAGCCTCCAATAAACGCGAAATCCATGCAGCAAATTACAACTTCATGGCCGTCAAGTTTGCCATATGCACTTCTTAACGCATCTTTTAGTCCAGTTTTTTTAATTGTTGCCTCAACTCTTTCGTCATATTTTTTTGTGTCCACAAATCCAAGTGGATCACCAGAAGTCATATTTGGATTTAGCTCTGTAAATTTATTTTCATCAAATAATATTTGAAAATATTCTACTGAACCAATTTTTTCATGGTAATTACATTTTATGCAAACTGATGAATTGGCTTCATGTTCATCAGTGCTGACTATATTTTTGCAACGCGGACATTTGTACCACAAACCTTCTGGAGTATTTTTTTTCTCATTGGTGGAGGTGGTAATGCCTTCCTTAAGTCTTTTAAACCAGCTACTCATAATTAAGAAAGCGTTACTTCTTTAGTTAAATAAACATCTTGAATGGCATTTAAAATGGCAACACCTTCGTTCATGGGTTTTTGAAAAGCTTTTCGTCCTGATATTAATCCATGTCCACCAGCTTTTTTGTTTATTACTGCTGTGCGAACTGCATCAGCTAAGTCACTTGCTCCTTTTGATTCGCCACCTGAGTTAATTAATCCAATTTTACCCATATAACAATTAGCAACTTGATATCTGCATAAATCAATTGGGTGATTTGATGTCAACTCAGTATAAATTCTTTCATCTAGTTTTCCATAACTAGATCCACCTGTGTTTAGAGCTTTGTAGCCACCATTGTTTTCAGGTAATTTCTGTTTGATGATGTCTGCTTGGATTGTAACTCCTAAATGATTGGCTTGACCGGTTAAATCTGCTGATACATGATAATCTACACCATCTTTTTTGAATGCATTATTTCTAATATAACACCATAATATGGTTGCCATTCCTAATTCATGGGCTCTTTCAAATGCTTGAGCAACTTCCATAATTTGACGAGTAGAATTGTCAGAACCAAAATAAATGGTAGCTCCTACAGCTACGGCACCTAAATTCCAAGCATCCTCAACTGAACCGTACATGATTTGATCAAATTGATTAGGATAGGTCAACAATTCGTTATGATTTATTTTAACTATAAATGGAATTTTATGGGCATATTTTCTAGACATTAATGCTAATCCGCCAAATGTTGTGGCAACCCCATTACAACCTCCCTCAATAGCAAGTTTGATAATGTTTTCAGGATCAAAATATATAGGATTTTTAGCAAATGAGGCGCCTGCTGAATGTTCAATTCCTTGATCAACTGGCAAAATAGATACATAGCCTGAATTAGCTAGGCGTCCTGAACCATAAATAGCTTGCAGACTTCTTAAAACTTGGGGATTTCTATTTGATTGACCAAAAACTTGGTCTATAAATTGAGCATTTGGATGAACAATATTGTTTTTATCAATGGTTTTTGAAACGTGACTTAGTAAATAATCAGCATCGTTTCCTAAAAGTTCATTAATTCTATTGATTGACATAAATAAAGATTTTTCGGTTCAAAACTAAAAATTAAATTGATTTGCAAAATTCTAAAATGGATAACCGATACCGAAGTTTAAATTGGCGAAAGGATATTTTCGCTGATATTTTAATTCAAAATCGTTTTTCCAATTTCTATCAAATATATGATTTACAACCCATCCATTGTCATCTGATATGGAAGGGTCGCGCATTTTTATTCCTAAATCGAGACGGAAAATAAAAAAAGAAAAATCGAATCTTAATCCTGCGCCTGCTCCCAAGGCTATTTGTTTGTAAAATCTATCAAATTGAAATTTTGATGCTTCTCCATAAATACTTTCATCTAAGGTCCAAACGTTTCCTGCATCGGCAAAAAGTGCACCTTTTATAAAGCTAATTACATTAAAACGGTATTCTAAATTTCCTTGCAAGTCGATTTCACCATACCTGAAAACCAAAGTATTGGTTGTATCGAAATAAGTTCCAGGGCCTAAACTTCTTGCTGCCCAAGCTCTTATGCTATTTGAACCTCCTCCAAAATAAACTTTTTCAATGGGAAGAACTCCTAAGTTTTCAAGAGGTTTCCCAACTCCTATAGAAATTCTTGAAACAGTGTTATGCTTTTCACTTAGTTTTTTATAATATCTAAAATCAAAATCAGTTTTAATAAATTGAGAGAAGGTAATGTCAAATAACTGATAGCCACCATTTTCATTTTGTTGCCAATTAAGGTTACTTCCCATTAATCGGAGCAAATTTCCATAAGTTTCGAAACTACCTCTGAAAAAGAAAAAGTTTTTTCTTTTTTGAAGGTTCTGATTGTTATATAAAAATGTGTATTTAGAACCAATTGAAAGATGATCAATATAAGTGTTAATTAAAAAGGCATTTCTTAAATTGTTTAAGAAATTTATAAGGTCTTGTTTGGCATTTACTTTAACAAAGTTTATTTCAAATGGTGTTAATCGATGTGTTTTTGTTTTAGATTCATTCCAACTATAAGCAAATTGTGTGTTTATAACATGCCTATCTAAATCGGGTATTCTTTGAAAATTATAAGCTATGGAAATATTGGTTTTTGGAGCAAAATATTTTGAAAATCTCTCTGGCTTAATGGGTAATAAAAACTTAGGGATTTCTAAGTTTATTTCAGGTCCTATTTCCAAAGTATTAAAAACATTATTTAAAGCCCTTTGCTCTGCTAAGGTTAATGAACTAATGTTAGATGCTGCTTCCATTGCTGCTCTAATTTTAAAACTCAATATTTCAGCTCTTTTAAAGGGATTTTTAATATTATATGAAAACGAGCCTCCAATACCGAATATGCCTGACCTGTTGGTGCTTTCAGCTTCTATTAAAAACGAGTTTTTTGTAAGAGATTTTAACTTTATGTAACTATCTATATAATTGCTGCCATTAATCGTTTTTGTTACATTTTCTATATCAACTAAACGAAACATTTTCATATCAATTAGTTTCGAATAGGTTTCGTCCATGTCTATTTTTCGAAAAGTATTTTCTGTTTTTAAAAAGGTTCGCTGAGATAATACATTTGGCTTGTAATTTAGTTTTTTGTTATATAAGTAATAAATGCCATTAACCAAAATCGTATCGTTATAAATATTGCTTTGCGACCTAGGATTAAATTCTAAAAGCGTATAAATTTTACCTATTTTATAAGTTGGATGGTTAGTGTAAATCAAACTGTCAGGTTTTTCGGAGGATGGTTCTTTTGGATTATTAACATTTATATAGATATTTAATTTTTGGCTATTTAAGTTGGTATCAATTTTATAGGTAATGTATTGGGGTTCAAATAGAAAATAACCTTGATTTTTTAGTTGGTTAGCAATTCGTTCTCTTTCCTTTACTAAAATTTCTTCATCATAAATTTGTCCTGATTTTATTAGATAATTAATTGAGTCGCTTTTCACCAAATTATCAATATTTGGATCCATTGCTTTAAAAAATATTTTATTGATTTTGTAAGGTTCTTTATCATTCACCTTATAATAAACAATCGCTTTTTTAGTTCCTACAATACTAACAGAATCAACAACAGTAGAGCCAAAAAATCCTTTTTTAGCCAAGAAAACTTCCATTTGTTGGTCAGATTTTTTTATCAATAATGAATCAAGCAGAATTGGTTCTTCGCCTATGTTTCGCATCCATCTTTTAAACCAACCGTTGTACCACTTGTCGTCTTTCGGCACACTTCCCCAATTGTAAAATGTTAAATAGGGTCGAATTATGTAAATAATTTTTTTGTTTGGTTTTTGCTTTATGATGGTGGGAAGTTCTTCTTTTAATAATCTACTTTTATTGGATAAAATGTTCTTTTTTTTAGTTTCAATCTTATTCCCAATTAGTAAATATTTGCCTTCGGGTACTCTTTTTGTTGGATTACACGCTCCAAAAATTAAATTGATTAGAAGAAAATAAAATAAAATTTTGGGTTTCAATTTTTAATTTTAGCTAAAAACAACAATTTTGATGGCTAAAGTATTTATTAATGTTATCTAAGCAAAAACTTAAGTTTGTAAAAAGTCTTCATTTAAAGAAATTTAGAACAACTGAACAACTTTTTATTTGTGAGGGAATAAAAATTGTGGAAGATCTTTTTATTTCTAATTTTGAAATTGTTGAAATTTTTGCAACAAAAAATTGGATAGAAAATTACAATAATTCGAAGCGAAAGCATACTGTGATTGAAATTACAGAAAGTGAATTAAAACAAATAAGTCAATTAGTTTCGCCAAATGAGGTTTTGGCCGTGGTTAAAATTCCCCAAATAGAATTTGATACTCAAAAAATTAAATTTCCAATTTTATTATTGGATAATATTAATGATCCTGGCAATTTGGGAACATTAATTAGAATTTGTGATTGGTTTGGCTGGGAGCAAATAATTTGTTCTAATGATACTGTTGATTGTTTTAATTCAAAAGTTGTTCAATCAGCAAAAGGATCGCTCTTTAGAACAACGCTTTTTTATCACAATTTAGTTAAAATTTTAGACCAAATTATTGCTAAACATACTGATGCGAGAGTTTTTTTAGCCGATATGAATGGTGAAGATTTAGAAACAATTAAATTTCCTCTAAAATCAATCATTGTTTTAGGGAATGAGGCAAATGGGATTTCTAACGACCTAAAGTTTTTTAAAAATTCAAGCGTCATAAACATTAAAGGAAAGGGTAGAGCTGAATCATTAAATGTAGGAGTGGCTGGAGGAATAATTATCAATAAAGTTAGTAATAGTTTGTTTTAGGTATTTAATACAATTCTAAAAGTCGTTCCTTTTCCAATTTCACTTGTTTTTACAAATATTTTGCCTTTGTGATAATCCTCAATTATTCGCTTAACCAGCGAAAGACCTAAGCCCCAACCTCTTTTTTTGGTTGTATAACCTGGTTGAAATACGTTTTTAAAATCACTTTTTTCAATTCCCTTTCCTGTATCACTCAAATCAATCATTAATTTTTTGTGCATAACTGAAACCTCAATCTTAATTTTACCTTCTCCGCTCATGGCATCAACAGCATTTTTAATTAAATTTTCAATCACCCATTCGAAAAGTGGAATATTGATTGGAGCTTTGGTATCAATTAACAAATCGTTATGCATTTCAAAAATTACTTTTTGCGAAACTCTTGGTTTTAAATAAGCAATTGAATTATTGAGTACATCATAAATGTTTTCATTGTTTAAATCTGGTGCTGAACCAATTTTTGAAAATCTTTCGGTAATTGTATTTAATCTAATTACATCTTTTTCCATTTCTGGAGTAATATCATTTGTGTTTTCTCTCAACTTTAAAACTTCTAACCATGCCATAAGAGATGATAAAGGAGTTCCAAGTTGATGCGCAGTTTCTTTTGACATGCCTACCCAAACTTGATTTTGTTCTGCTCTGCGAGAGGTGCTAAATAAAAAATAGGCTATTAATAAAAACAAACCAATAACTCCAAATTGTATAAATGGATAATATTTTAATTGAGTCAATAAAAATGAATCTCTATAAAAAATGTATCGTTTATCGCTTCCGCCTAAGTCAATTTCAATTGGGTCGTCCTGCTCAAGCATACTTTCAATTAGTTGACTTTTATTTTTAGGGTTGTTTAAAATGCTTGAATCAATGTTGCCAAAACTGATAATATGGTTTTGGGTTGAGTCGGTCATAATAACTGGAACAGTGGCAGAATTGATAACAATTTCGGAAATAAAAGAACTAATTATATCATCCATGGTAAGTTTTAAATCACTTAAAATTTTTGAATCATCAAAAAATAAAAGGTCTTTTAAATCTTTAAAATAGGGAATCTCGATAGGCTTTTTTTCTGATTTTATTTTTTCGAGTAATTTGTTTAGGTAGTTTTTTTCTGCTTCGGTAAGTTCCGAAAAGCTATTTGAATGCACAGAATCAATATTTCTCCAGCTTTTGATATTATAGTTCTCATCAGTTAAAATTAATGGAATATTATCATTACTATTCAAAATATTTAGGAAAAAATTTTGGTCATTATTATTATCTGAGGTAAGCAACATTTTGGTTGCTTGAGCCCACCATTCCATTTTTTCGCGTTCTTCAGTGGCTAATTTTTCAAATAATAGGGAAGTATATTTTACTAAACTTGCCTTTTTTTGAATGGCCTCTGCCCAAAGTCTAGCTTTTTCACGCTCTTCATTTGCTATTTTTTTTACCAAAAAATTGGTATAAACTAAAGAAGCTGCGATGATTAAAAGAGCCGATATAAATAGAAAAATTTTCCAGCGTTGCTTTTTGTAATATAAATTCAATGTATAATTATTTAAAAAACGAATCTACATGATTGAAACCAATTCTTGAAGTTCATTTTCGATTTGCATGTTTATAACGGTATAAATATGAGAATAGTAAATAAAGATTATAAAATTGATTTAAAATGTCATAAAAAAACCCCGAAAAATCGAGGTTTAATTTAGTGATTCCGTCTGGATTCGAACCAGAGACCTACTGCTTAGAAGGCAGTTGCTCTATCCAGCTGAGCTACGGAACCAACCTATATTTTAAATATTGAATCGGTATTCAATATAATTTTATTTTTGGGAGCGCAAATATATACAAAAATCCTTTTTCAAAAATTTTTTCAAAAAAAATACATGCCAGGCTTTATAGACCAAATGGGAAATATCCTTCAAATGAATGATTATCCTAAAAAAATTGTATCCATTGTTCCTTCCCAAACTGAATTACTCTATTACTTAGGTGCTGAAAAACAAATTGTTGGCATTACAAAATTCTGTATTCATCCAAAATCGAAAGTCTCTAATGTTCAAAAAGTTGGAGGTACAAAAAATTTGAATATTCAATTAATAAGGGATTTAAAACCAGATTTGATAATTGGAAATAAAGAAGAAAATGATCAAAATGACATTGAAATTTTATCAAAAGAGTTCCCAGTTTGGATGAGCGATATAAAAAACTTAGATGAAGCGCTTGAAATGATTTATGGTATTGGTGCAGTTATAAACAGAAATAATTCAGCATCTGAATTAATGCATAAAATAAATTCACAATTTTTAAGTTTCAAGGCTATGAAGCCCAAAAAACGAACTTTGTATTTCATTTGGAATAAACCCTTTATGGCTGCGGGAAAAAATACATTTATAGATGATATGATGATTAGATGCGGTTTTATTAATTGTGCTGAAAAAGATAATGGAAGATACCCAGAGTATGATTTAAAGCAAATAAAAGAATTAAATCCTGAGCTTATTTTATTATCATCAGAGCCTTTCCCTTTTAAAGAAACTCATTTACAATTTTTTCAAACTGAAATGCCAAATGCAATGGTTAAAATTGTAGATGGTGAAATGTTTTCTTGGTATGGTTCAAGGTTATTAAGTGCAGTTGATTATTATAAAATTTTAATCAAAGATTTAAGGAATATTTAATTGTTAAAATTATATCAAAATATGGGCAATAAATTATAGCCAATTTTTAGCTTTGTACAACCATTATTAATTAACCACTTGAATAAACTTCTATTCCTCCTTCTTTTCCTAATTTCAAATAATCTTTTTGCTCAAAAAGTTGGTTTGGCATTGAGTGGTGGCGGTGCTTTAGGATTGGCTCATATTGGAGTAATTAAAGCCTTGGAAGAGAACAATATTCCCATTGACTTTATTGCTGGAACTTCTGTAGGGGCTATGTTTGGTGGATATTATGCCGCTGGCTTCACCATTCGAGAATTAGATTCAGTAATTAAAACAGAATCATTCAAACGTTCATCAAGGGGAGATATTAATGAAGCATTCACTTATTTTTACTCTGATTATGATAAAAATGCTTCTTGGATTACTTTAAATTTTGATCCTAATTCTTTGATTTCTACTATTCCTACTAATATTTTAAATCCATTAGAAACAGATTTACAAGTATTAGAGTTTTACAGTCGGGCAGATGCTGGTTCTAAAGGAAACTTTGACTCATTATTAATTCCATTCAGGTGTTTGGCTGCCGATATAACCAATCGCAAATCAGTAGTTTTTAAATCTGGAAATTTAGGAAGGGCTATTCGGGCTTCTTTTGCATACCCATTTTTTTTAAAACCAGTGGTTATTGACAGTAATTTGTTTGTAGATGGTGGTCTTTACAATAATTTTCCTGCAGATGTGCTTGACGTAGAATTTAACCCCGATGTAATAATAGGCTCAAACGTTAGTGAAAGTTCACCACCACCAAACGATGAAAACCTGTATTCACAGGTTAGAAGTATGATGACAACAGCCACTCAATTTGCCATTACATGCGAAAGTAGCGTTTTAATTGAGCCTAATGTGAAAGATGTTGGCTTGTTTAATTTCGAAAATCCTGATGATGTAATTCAAAAAGGTTATGATGCTGCTATGGCAAAAATGGACGAAATAAAAGCACTTATTGAAAGAAGAAGAAGTAAGAATGAATTAAATCAAATGCGGAAAAATTTTAAAGCTAAAATGAATGAATTTAAATTGGGAGATGTTAAAATTTCAGGATTAACAAATAATCAATCTAAATATATTACTAGACTTTTGGGCGATTTAAATGGTTTGACATTCAGTCAATTAAAACCTAAGATTTACAGAATTTATTCTGATGAAAACATAAAATCAGTTTATCCTATTACTACATTTAATCCTAAAACAAATTTATTCGACCTAGAATTGATATTAACCAGAGAAAAACAATTTACTTTAGAGTTAGGAGGAAATATTTCGAATAAGCCAATTAATATGGGTTTTGCCGGAATAAAATACAAAAGGCTAGGTAAAAATGCTTACCAATGGAGCGCTAATACTTATTTTGGTAAATTATATTCCTCTGTTCAATTGCTTAATAGAATTGATATTCCCTTAAAACTCCCAATTTATATCGAAACTGAACTTACTTTTAATCGTTTTGACTATTTTAAAAGTAGCAATAACTTTTTTGAAGATTTAAAACCAGCTTATTTAATAAACAGAGAACGATTTGCCAATATTGAATTGGGTTTGCCAGTTTTTAGAAAAGGAAAGTTATCTGGTGGTTTTACTGTCTCAAATTTATTGTATGAATATTATCAAACGCGCGATTTTTTGCAAACTGATACTGCAGACAATACCAGCTTTTTTAATGTAAGTTATTATTTGCATTATGAAAGAAATTCATTGAATCGTAAAATGTATTCTGATAAAGGATCTCAATTTTATTTACGTGCGCGTTTCGTAAATGGTGAGCAATACACCGTTCCAGGAACTACTTCTTTATTTCCTGATCCTTACCGAGATATACATAATTGGTTTCAATTTAAGTTTTTATTTGATAAATATTATGTCATCAATCAAAAAATTAAAATAGGAAATTATTTTCAAGCAGTTGCCACAAATATGCCTTTTATGGAAAATTACACCTCAACTATTTTAATGGCACCAAGCTTTAATCCAATTCCAGAATCTAATACAATCTTTTTGCCTCGTTTCAGAGCTCATAGTTTTGGTGCTGTAGGTTTGAAAACAGTTTTTAGTGTCATCAAAAATTTAGACCTAAGAGTTGAAGGATATTATTTTCAACCTTACCAAGAAATAGCGGAAGATGCTCAAAAAAATGCATTTTATGGGAAAGTGCTTCAAAAAGGTTTATATATGGCTAATTCAACTTTAGTTTTTTCAAGCCCAATTGGTCCAGTTGCATTATCTTTAAATTATTATGATGGTGAAAAAGAGCCTTTTAGTTTGATGTTTCACTTCGGCTATATTTTGTTTAATAGAAGGGCTATTAATAAATAAAATTGCATTTCTTTTATCCACAAATTCATTTACTTTTGCAACATTGTTTCATAAATAAATATTGTGCGGTTTCTTTTAACCATTTTTTTATTTCTCGTCATTTTTTTTAAATCCCAAGCTCAAGGCAATAAAATCTTTGGAAAAATAAGCGATGAAAATGGCTTTTCACTTCCTGGGGCAACAGTTTTGATTCATGAATTAAATAGAGGAACGGCTAGCGATGCAAATGGTAAATATTTGTTCGAAAATTTAAAAAATGGCAAATATCATTTGCACGTTCAATATGTTGGATATGAATCAATAACAAAAGAGTTTAAATTAAATAACAATGATTTAGAAATCAATTTCAAATTAATTATCACTTCCAAAGAATTAAAAGAACTAGTGATTGAAAATAGTTCTTCAAAAACTCAAAAAGAAGAACAGAGTCAATCAGTTACATTAATTGATCAAGACTATGTTTTGAAAAATAATGCTGGAACTTTTGTTAATTCAATGGATAAAATTCCAGGCATTTCATCTATAAACACAGGAACTGGCATATCAAAACCAGTAATAAGAGGATTAAGTTTTAATAGAATTATTGTTGCCGAAAACGGTATTAAACAAGAAGGTCAGCAATGGGGACAAGATCATGGACTTGAAATTGATCAATATAATGTTGAAAGAGTTGAAATTATAAAAGGTCCAGCATCGTTAATGTTTGGTTCGGATGGCATTGGCGGAGTTATTAATATTAGGCCTCCATTGGTGCCGCAACTAAATCAATTTCATGCCGGAATTTTACTAAATGCAAAAAGTGTAAACAATTTATTAGGAACATCAGTTTGGTTGAATGGCAATAAAAAAGGCTGGTTTTATCGTGCTCGCGTTTCTATTCAGGATTATGCTGATTATAAAGTTCCTGCGGATACGTTTTTGTATAACGGTTTCAAATTGCCTTTATTAAACAATAAACTTAAAAACACGGCTGGAAACGATCAAAACTACAACTTTAGTTTTGGATTGAATAAAAATTGGGGATATAGTTCCCTGTCTGTTTCTCATTATCAGCAGCAAGTAGGACTATTTTCAGGTGCTCATGGCATTCCTCGCACTTATCAATTGCAGAATGATGGCAATGAACGAAACGTAGATTATCCATCACAAAAAATTCAACATTTTAAAATAATTAGCAATTCAAACATTTTGCTTGGTAAAAATTGGCTTGAAGTTGATTTAGGTTTTCAGCAAAACACACGTAAAGAATTTTCATTTCCTCATTTTCATGGATTTGGTTACAAACCGCAAGCTGATATCGAATTACAGTTTATACTGCAAACTTTTTCAGGAAATTTTAAATATCATTTTGATATTTCTGAAAACTGGAATATTACTTCAGGATTAAATTTTCAAAGCATGAAAAATAGGGTGGGAGGTTTCAGTTATCTTTTATCAAACTACAATTCGCAAGCTTTTGGAGCTTTCCTTTTTGTTAAGGGAAAAATTAAAAGTAAATGGAATACAAACTTTGGTCTGAGAGCAGATTATGCTGAGGTAAGTATTGCAGAATATAGCGAGCCAGTTTATAATAGTAATTTTCAAGATATTTTGTATTTCAGGATGCGTAATCCAAATATTGGTAAAACATTTTTTAATCTTACTGGAAGCGTTGGTTTAAACTATAAATGGAGTGAGCAACTAAATTTTAAGTTCAATGCTGGAACAAGCTTTAGAGTTCCGCAACCCAACGAACTAGCATCAAATGGAATTCATCACGGTACTTTTCGCCATGAAATGGGCGATTCAACTTTAACGGCTGAAAAAGGCTATCAAGTCGATGCTGGATTTATTTGGGAAAAGAAAAAGTACAGCTTAGAACTTTCGGGTTTTTACTATTATTTTCCGAATCATATATTTTTAAATCCAAGTGGAAAATTCTCTTTTTTGCCCGATGCAGGTCAAATTTATCAATTTCAACAAGCTGAAGCTTTTTTGAGTGGAGCTGAAATTTCTAGTGATTTTCATTTGCTGAAAAACCTTCATTTTGGTTTGGGAATAGATTACGTTTATGCCAGAAATTTAGAAAACAATTTTCCACTTCCATTTATTCCTCCCGCTTCGGCCAACATTGATTTAGAGTATAGCTTTAAAATAAATGAAAAGCTCAACAATAATTACGTTAATCTTCATGCTTTGTTCTCAGGTGAACAATTTAGAACAGCTAGAAATGAACTAGCAACTAATGGTTATCAAATCTTAAACTTAACTTTTGGAACTGAATTGAAGTCTAATAAATTTAAAACGAAAGCCATTTTTGCAGTAAATAATTTATTAAATCAGTTCTATTTAAACCATTTGAGTAGATATAGAGTTTTGAATTTACCAGAACCTGCTAGAAACTATCAATTAACTTTAATATTTTCTTTATGAGAGTAATATTAAATTAAAATATTGAAAACTAGAATTTTGTGTTAAAAAGGTATTTGGTTTTAATATTTTATTCTATGCTATCAGCATTCATGTTAAAATTTCAATATTTTCGTTCAGAACAAAAAATAGTATTATCTATTATTTTTTAATCTTAGCCGAATGAAAAGAACATTATCTTTTTTTGTTCTTGGAAAGCTAAATGATCCGAAACAAATTAAAGCTGCTGCAGAAAATAAAAGAAAATCAAGGTTTTTATTTTGGTTTAATTAGGTTGTTTCAAAACCGGTGCTATTTTTTAATAAGTTTCGGCAATCGATAATTTATCTGGAAGCACGATGCTCGAGCCCATATATGGTCTTAAGGGTATTTTTTTAATTACATCGGCTTTGGGTTTTAAAATTGTTTTCTGTTAATAAATAACCTCAGATCATTTAACTTTAAGATTGGACTTTTTTATACCTTAAATAAAAAAGAAAATAATAAAATTCCTCAATAGCTTTTATATATTTGCAACATTATTGCAAATATGAAAAAGCTTTTAATCATTTTCAATGTTTTTGTATCATTCAATGCGGTTTCGCAAATTGATACATTATCAAATTTTGGAGTTAATCCTCAATTGATTATAAATAAACACCAAGGCTCCAATGTTTGGGGCTATTGGACAAGCCACAATGCTTATGGCGATGAAGCATGGGCAGAAAAATATTATGTATCAGGACCAGTTAAGGTTTTTGGAATTATATCTCACCACAAAGGTCATATAGCCAATGCTTCAAATACTTTAAATTTTGGAATAAGAACTGTTGCAAGTAATGCACTACCAAGTAATTTAATTATTTCTAAATCTGTGAGATATGATGAGATAAATTTAAGTGGAAATGCAATGACTACCCTTTTTAATAGTTCAGTAAATGTTAACGATTCCTTTTTTGTAAGTTATGAATTAGGAGATATTGCACATGGTGGTTTTGAAGGGGATACAATTGCCTTAATGATGGGTATTGAAGGAAGTAGGCCGCAAACAGATGCTAATACAATAGCAAGAAATGCCATTCGTTGGCATTCTCATTCAGGCGAGGTTTGGAAAGATTTTGCGACACAAAATTTTACAAACATTATGACTCACTTTGCAATTTTTCCAATTGTTGAGTTTCTAAATGTTTCAAACGGAGCATTTATTCAAAAAAATGAAACAAAAATTTATCCAGCTTTTCCTAATCCTAGCAATGGAAAAATAGCCATTAATGTTGAAAATATAACCCAAAGTGAAGTTTTGTTTGAATTAATGAGTTTAGATGGTAAGAAACTTTTCTCAAGTAAAAAAGTTGAAAGTTTTGAAGGCATTAGAAACTTTGAATTTGATTTCCAACAATTTTCAAAAGGTTATTACATTTTATTGATAAAAACTAATAAAACGGCATTTGCCCAAAAAATCCAGATATTATGAGACTTTTAATTTTATTGATTTCTACTTCATTTATTATTTTTTCATGTAAAGAAAAAAATAAAAACTCCCAACCGAATGATACCCAAAAACCAAACATAGCTTTGCAATCTGTTATTCCACAATTGTCTAGTGATACAATATGTGAAGAATATGACAACAAGGTTATTAAAGTTAATAATGGTGGAAAAATTACACTTGCTTTACAATTTACCGATGATATAAATCTATCTCAATTTAAAATTGATATTCATAATAATTTTGATTGTCATGGTCACGGTAGAATTGAATCAAATACTATTCCATGGCAATTAATTCAAATTGAAGACATCTCTGGTTCCAATATTCAAAAAACAATAGAATTAAATGTGCCAACAGATGCAGCTGCAGGCGCTTATCATTTAATGATAAGTGCCACTGATAAAGTAGGAAATGAGGCGCAAATACTTGATTTTACTATAAAAATTGAAAATTTGGATGATCCTATAAAACCAGAAATAGTTTTATTAAATAATACAAACGAATTGACTTTTCATGTCTCAGACACCTTTTTTATTCAACTTCAAATAACTGACAATTATTCATTAAATAACGGAAAGTTAGAAATTGAATACTTAAATAGCGCTGGTGAAGAATTTAGTTTATTGCGACATTTTTTTGAAGCAAATCAAGGAAATCAGGCAGTTGTGAGCCACAACTTTAAAATAAATCTATCATCTGGTAACTATTTCTTAAAAACAAATGTGTGGGATGAAAAAAATAATCATTCAGAATTGATCCAAAAATTTATTGTTTTATAAATGCAATTTAGTTGCATTTATAATTTTTTACTATATTTGCAACATTGTTTCATAAATATAAATACAATGAAAAAAAATTACTTACTAGGATTAGGATTTTTTGCTTTTTCAAGTTTAACTGTCACATCACAAATTGTAAAAGTTGATGTGAATCAAACATTAAGTAACGGAGAATGGCAGCTCGACATTAATTTAGATGGTATACCCGATTTTGCTTTAATTGTTGACGAACATTTAGAACCTGGGGGAGGTGCACATTTTGATATTGAATTTGAATCTATGCATTCAAGCGCTGAAATTGCAATGGAAAATGTAAATGTTTCAGGAATAGATTTTCCTATGGCTAAAATGTTTGTTGAAAATGAAAATATAACTTCAATGGATTGGTTAAACAATAATCATGTTTATGTGGCTCTGCCTGAAGATGGTATTACAGGTTTTGCTGGACAAGGAGATAAATTTATTGGATTAAGACTTCAAAATAATCCTTCTAATTATGGTTGGCTAAAAATAAATGTTAATGCTGATGCATCTAGTGTTAATGTAATTTCATTTGGATATAATAAATCTAATTCAGGTAATTCAATAAATGCTGGCGAGTTTAATAATGATGTTACCAATGTGAAAGAAAACTCATTAGCAAACACAAAAGTTTTTTCAATAAACAACTTATTAAATATACAGCTTTCTGATAATATTTCTACTCAGGCATTTATTTTTGATTTAAATGGAAAACTTGTTTGGAGTAATAATCTTTCAGGATTAAATAATCAATTTTATTTAAACCTTCCCAAAGGTATTTATATCATTAATTTACAAAATAGGCATGAATTATTTAGTTCCAAATTTGTTTATTAAACCTATGAAATGAAAGTTTTTGAAAAGCTACCAATTTTAAATTGGTAGCTTTTTTTATTTAAAGTTTAAATTGAATTATCTTTTAAAAATAATGATGTAGCATAATTACAATAGTTTAATTGTATAGCCTTAATAAATCGTGATTTATACCTTATTATTTTAAAAAAATGTATTAATTAATAAATACGTTTAGCATTCGAAATCTTGAAATGTTCGATTTAATTTTTGACTTATTTTGTGATGATTATTATGAGCTTAATAAACATCCAAATAGATTTTTCTGATTCTATTGGACAAAAAAAAAGCTGCCAATTTTGGCAGCTTTTTTCTATATATTTTTTATTAGAATCTAACTCTTGGAGTGTATTTTCTTTTCTTATTTCCCCAACCAATTGGCCTAGCTGATTTTCTAGAACTAAACAAGAAAGATACTCCTACGTGACCAGAAGCAAGAAAATCTGCATATAATCCGCCATCAACATCATCTAAATTATCATTATTGAAAGTGTAATAACCTCTGCCCATAAAGTTTAGAGTTAATTCTTTCATTATTTTAAATTTTAAACCTACTTCGCCAACAGCTGAGAAAATTGTTTTGGAATACAAACCAGCAACATTGTTTGGTAGTTTTTCTCCACTTTTAGTTTTTGGATTAAAGTTCATAACTGCAGGACCAACACCACCGTATAGTAAAAATTTAGCCTTGCGCGCTTGAATAACAATATTCATCAAACCACCAGCCATAATCATATCTGATTTAAACTCATCAACTGTAAAATCAGGATCTTCTTTTGTTTGTTTCCCTCTTCTATCGTCATAACCACCATATACTGCAAATTGAGCAAATGGTTTGAAACCTATAAAAATTGGAATACGCGAATAATTTTTTAAATAATATTCATAACCAAGGGAAATGGCCATATTCGGGCGAAAAGTTTCATAATCGCCAAAAAATACGGTTGCACCTGGTTCAATTGAAAACATTGAATTTTGGCGTCTTAAATCCATTAGCGATTTAGAGCCCATTCTATCAATTCTGCCGCTTATCTGAGAAAAGCTCGATAAGCTTAAAATGGTTAAAACTGAAAAAAATACTATTTTCTTGTACATGATTACGTAAGTAGTTTATCCTAAGATTTTCCAAAAATATTCATATTAATGGATTTTCAAAAACAAATGCAGTATTTAACTAGGAATTGAATAAAATTTAATGTTCTAAAAATTGTATTTTAATTGTATTTTAAGCTCATTTCTTTCACTGCCCAAACTTTCATCTAATCCACTTCCTACGCTAGTTCGGTCGTAATAGAAACTTTGAGCCCATCTAATCCAAATATCTAAATTATTGTTTAATGCATATTTTGCCATCACATAAATTCTATTTCCGTTATTTAAGTAGGCTGGGATTGAAAATGAGTAAAGTACATCACTTTCATAAGCATATAATCGGGCATCAAAATCATCGGAACTAAAAACAGCATAACGAGCGGTCAATGAAAGCGGTATTTTTTCAAATTGATATTTAACGTCTGCAAACATCAAAAGTCCTTCTTTTTTTTCACCGTCTTTTTCAAAGATTATTTTTTCGATACGGTTGGCAAAACTTATTTGACTGTTGGCTGAATAATTAAAATGTAATCTAATGTTTTGTTGCAAAGTAGGTGTTACAAAATCAATATCTGATTCTAAGCTAGAGTTTTGGTATCTATCTCTTCTTCTATAGCGTGTGTAGCAAGAAAATCGTCTCAATGGGCTATAATTTAATTGAGCCAAAAAATCACTTCCGGTAGAAGGTTTGTCAATCCTATATTTTAACCAAGGAAATGTAAATTGTTCGAAATAAGTATTTAAGCTAAAATTTCTAGCAGGAAGTATTTTCATACCAATTAACAAACCTCTTTCAGCTAATGATGAGCTTTCACGAACCAATGGGTTGTAATAAGGTTGAAAAGCTTGATAGGCTTTATCATAATTTCTATAGATTACCATTAAAGATAATCGTTGATCAACAGGAGCAATTAAACCTGCCATATAATTTACAGCGTTGTTATGACTTCGAGATACTTCACCAAAAAGATTCACAAAATTTAAATTCCATGAATAATCGATTCCAGTGTTTTGATAAAAATTTTGAGTTTGGTAACGAAATAAATCCGTTACAGCTTGCACACGACTTTGATTGGGTATAAAATTGGCATTAAATTGATTGGAAACTGAGGTAATTCCAATTTTGAAGGTTTTATAGATAAATGAAAAATTTCCTCCAAAAGTGTTGGCTACAACTTTATTTTTTTTCTCTAATTCAGATGGAGTTCTGTGAAATCCCGTTTCTAAAAATGAAGTAACAATTAATTCTCCTGCATTTTCAGAAGTAGTATCAGCTTCCTCAAATCCGGCATCAAATTTTTTAATAGAATAAAATCCGGTAAGCTCAAAGTTTTTGAATTTTAAAGTTGTTCCCAACCCTCTTAAAAAATTAGCTTCATTAGCGGAAGTGTATTGCCTTAAACCTGGAGCATTTCTTTTGCCGTTTGTTATATCACTTGGATTTAAACCAAAAGCTAAACCTGACCAAAAGGTTAAACCTTGTCCAAATTGGGCTTGAAAATCGCCAATGGCAATGGTTTTAATAAATTTTCTAGGATTTCGGTAATATAAATGTGCTGAATAAAAATCAAAGCCATTTTTTTGAGTTCCTCTAAAAAATTGTTCCCCTGGGTCTTTTTCGGCTGTAAATCCTGCGCTGATAGCATTTTTATAATTAAAACGATATCGCACAAAATATCGATTGTTATTTCCTAAGTAACGTGCATTTGGCCGGGCATTTAAAAGAGAATCACTTGCTTTTGAATAGCCTGTTTGTTCTTCCAAATAACTTTGATAACGCACTAAAACGGTACTTTTTCCTCTTCTAAAAATATCTTTAAAATCTAGTTTTTTTTCTTCTTTGGTTACAATTGTGAAGGGAATTATTCTTTTAACCGTGGTGGCATCAAAACCATCAAGATTCACTAATTCATAATGACTTACAAAAAGTCCGTACTTTTTTCTGTATTCCAGTATGCTATTTATTTTTATTTCATCAAGAATTATCAAAAGCTCTAATTCTTCTCTAGTGGCATAATTGAGGTTAATAGGATTTGTTAAAAAAATGGACAAATCTTCTAACAAATTGGTGTAATCAACTTCAGTGTCTTCTTGTTGTTCGGCAATATTTTCAATTAATTGTTCAATTGTATTTTGGTTTTCGAGATTGTTTTGAATATCATCTTCTTTTTCAACTTGAGCCATCAATGGTTTAACAGAAAAGAATAATAAAACCGCAACAATTAGTTTTAAGTTGATATGATTAAATGGAGAAAACATTTAAAAAGCATAATTTAAACCAAATGCAGGACTAAAACCTAAGTTGGAATGATAAGCTGCACCAAAATCAAAACTGAAATTGTTGTAACGCAAACCAACACCAAAGGAACTTTCAATAGGAAAACCCTTAAAACCGATTCTTAAATAAATGTTTTTGTAAGGCATGTATTCAATTCCAGCTCTTATAAAAGTGTTGTTGTAACTAGATTTTTCAGCTTCAAGGGTCGTAAATACTTTTTCAGAAAATTTATAACCTAAACCAAGTCTAAAATTAGTTGGAATTCTTTGCTGATTATATTCAGCAAATTTTGAACGATTAACATTGTAAACATGAAAACCAATAGATAAGTTTTGATTTACTTTTCCTAAAATACCAATTTCTGCATTTATAAAGGAACTTTTGCCATAATAACTGTCGCCAAATCTTGTTTCCAAATAATTTAATTGAACAGAGGCAGCAAAGTTTTTGCTTAGTTTATGAGCATAACTGATTCCGGTTTTAGATTCGTTCATTAACTCAAATCCAAAACGATTGTAGCTAATTCCAAAAGCTTTGTTTTTTAGCGGAAGCGCAAAAGCAATAGCGCTATTAGATAATTCTTTTAAGTTAAATCTGTTTTCATGAAAAATTCCAGCAACTGGTTTTTCCAAAAATGCTAAGGCAGCCTGATTATGGTGAATACTCCATAAATCAATGGTTGTAACTCCCGTAGAACCCATTCCGGTTTGTCTGGCTCCAATTGGTCTATTTTCATTGCCTGCGAATGCTAATTGCCATTGAATAATAATGGAGCAGAAAAGAAGTAAATGTTTGGTCAAATTATTTTTTTTCAAAAAGTGAATGTCTTAAATCTTCGGCAGATTTTTCAACTTTTGATTTTAAATTTAGTTTAAAATTATTCACTTTTTGCATTATCTCAGGGTTATGAATACCTAAAATTTTAGCAGCTAATAATCCTGCATTTTGCGAAGCATTTAAAGCAACTGTAGCTACAGGAATGCCATTTGGCATTTGAAGAATGGATAAAATAGAATCCCAGCCATCAATTGAATTAGAAGATTTAACAGGAACTCCAATAACTGGAAGATTGGTTATAGAAGCCACCATTCCTGGCAAATGCGCTGCTCCACCAGCTCCTGCAATGATTACTTTTAAACCTCTTTCTTCGGCTGTTTTAGCATAATCAAACATTTTTTCGGGGGTGCGATGCGCTGAAACAACTTCCACTTCGCAAGGAATATTAAATTCTAATAAAACTTTGTGCGCAGCTTCCATAACCGGAAAATCGGTTGCACTACCCATTATTATTCCTACCAAAGGTGTTTCCATTATGCTTTAATTTTTAATGTATTTTTTACTATTTCGGTTTTTTCAATTGCTCCTTTTACGGTTTTATCTAAAACGGTTACATGTCCCATTTTTCTAAAGGGTTTTGTTGTTTTTTTTCCGTAAAAATGAGGTTTTACACCATCAATTTTCAAAATTTCGTTTAAGCCTTCAATTTTTGTTTTACCAGAAAATCCTTTTTCACCTAAAACATTCACCATGGCGCAAGCTAAAATGGTTTCAGTATTACCTAAAGGTAAATTTAAAATGGCGCGCAAATGTTGTTCATATTGCGAAGTAATGTTGGCTTCAATAGTATGATGGCCGCTATTGTGCGGGCGAGGTGCCATTTCATTAACTAATACATTTCCTTTTTTATCTACAAACATTTCAATGGCCAACAAACCAACAAAATGTAGTTTTTCGATTATTGTTTTAGCTATTTCATTGGCTTGCTGCTCAATTTCAGCAGAAATATTGGCTGGAGCAAAAAGATAATCTACCAAATTGGCTTCATCATTAAAAACTAGCTCAACAACCGGGAAAAGTTTTATTTCATTGTTTTGATTTCTGGCGGCAATAATGGCAATTTCTTTTTCTATATCTACTAATTTTTCTAAAACTGAAGCTCCGTCTAGCAATTTATCGAAATTGTTTTCTGATTTAATGATAGCAACACCTTTGCCATCATAACCACCTGTTCTAAGTTTTTGAGCGAAAGGCAAAAAATCACTTTTAGATTGAATTTCTTCTAAATTTTCGCACAAAATAAAGGGTGATGAAGGAATATTATTTTCAGCATAAAATGCTTTTTGCAAACCTTTATCCTTAATCATTTCAATGGTTTCAGGACTGGGAAAAATCTGTTTTCCAATTTTTTGTAAATCTTTTAAAGCTTGAGTATTTACGTTTTCAATTTCGATGGTTATTATATCTAAGTTTTTACCAAAATTGAAAACATCGTCATAATTGTTAAAATCACCTTTAGTAAAACTATTACAAATATGTCTGCATGAACAATCATCAGCAGGATCGAGCACTGAAATATTTAAATCGAAATCAATGGCTTTTTGAATTAACATTCTGCCTAATTGACCTCCACCTAAAATTCCAATTTTGCTGTTTATACTCATAAATCTAAAATAAATGTGGGCGAATTTAGGAAAAGCTTCATTTAATTTTTTGTAAATGTTTAATCAAAGTTTAGACTTTTCTATTTCATTTTGTTAAATTTTATAGAGGTAAAAATTCCAACCCTCAAATTCTTCTTTTTTAACCAAGATATACTCTTTTTTTATTAATGCAGAATCTGGCAGATTTTCTTTTTTAATTGTTAGAGCTAAAAATGATGCTCCCTCTTTTTTTAAACTATGCACCACGTTTGAGTTTAGCAAAAAATGCGGAACAGACCATCCATACCTTCTAGCTGGCGCTAAAATAAGTGGACAAAATTTATCTTGCCAATCAAAACTATTAATAATGATTGCATCTTCAGGAGTATTTTGAGAAATTCTAAAGGCAATTTCGTTTGAAATTTTATCCTCTTTGTAATAATCTTTTTCAGCTATTTTAATGTAAGAGCTGACTAGTATTATTAATACAATATAAGGTATATAAAAAGCTACATTAAACTTATTAATTTTTTTCTCAAGTAAAGTTTGAATGAAATGAATTGAAATTCCTAGTGATAATGCTGAAGGCGCTAAAAATGAAATTTGATAGTAATTGTGATGTAAATTTAGGTTGAAAAAAATGTTTAAATAAATAATAGTTCCAAGAATCCAAATCCATAAAAACCAACGATTATTAAAAGATTTAACAGTAAAAATTCCAATAAAAAGTAAAAAGGTTCCAAATTTTCCACCTAAAATTTCATGATAAATTCGATTGATAATTGTATCCCAATTTTTCCAATCTAATCTCTGAGCCATGGTACCATAATACCAATGATTCATTTTAGTAAAGTTGTGAAAACCAGGAATTATCTTATTCCAATCTGGGGCTTGCTCGTTTATACTTTTACTGTAACTAATCCAATAAATGGTTAAAAACAAAGGTATTAACCAATAGAGACTCCATTTAAAAGCGATGTTTATTTTATTGTTACTAAGTATATAAGCTAATATTGGAAACAACAAACAGAATGCTATTGGTGCTTTACAAACAAAGGCTAATGACGCAAAAGTAATTCCAAGCAAATAGTAACGAAGGTTAAAATTTATATAACCCATTAAAATGTACCAAAGCATGGCTAGGCTAAAAAATAAAACCATAAAATCTATTTGAATAGCTCTTGAATAATATAAACTGAGCGGCATTGCGGTAAACAAAATTGTTGAATACTCGGCAATAGATTTATTAAATAATTTTTTAGTGATTTTATAAAAATAGAAACAAGCTCCAGCAAAAAAAGCAAGCGAAACAAGTCTTGCCCAAACTAAAGATTCACCAAAAACTCTATATAAAATTGCAACAATAGCCTCATATAAAGGAAATTCTAATAATAGGGTTTTATAACTTCCCATCCAGCAAACAGATGGACGAAGCATATTAATTGAATTTTTGTAATAATCTAATATATATACCAAAGTATCATATTGTCGCCAAGCATGAGGGTCGTCAATTATATTTCCAAAATGAAGAAAACGGTAAGCAAAAAGTAAAATGATGCTAGCGGGAAATAGATATTTTTGCATAGAATTGTAAAATCCCGAACGAAGGTAAATAAAAAAAGTCCCTGATTACTGACTACAAATTTTGGAAAATAACTGAAACCACTTAAATGATGAGGTTTAGCTAAGGTTAAAATTAAGTTTAATCAATGCTATTAATATTCTAAAATTGTTAATAACTTTAATTTAATTTTCTAGATAAAAATTTGCTTGTTTTAAAATTTGTTTTAAAATTTGTTTTAAAATTTAAAAAATACAAATTATGAAACAAAAATTATTTACAATTTTAGTTTCAACAATTGTACTATTAAGTTGCAACAAGGATAAATTTTATCCAAATTTCAATGACATTGAAATGAATAAAAATTATCAATCTTCACAATTTTGGAGATATGATTCAATAAATGAATGCAGTTTAATTGTCATTTTAGACGGAGCACCAGTGTCAGAATCAGAAATTGATGTTTCTGAGGAGCCTGATGAGGGCTATGAAGTGATTACTATTGTAAAATAAGATACTTTAGAAATGTATTATTTTTCCTCGTTTTCGAACTTTGAAACTTGGGCTTTAGAGTATCCTAATGGGAGTGATTTGTTGAATCACATTTTAAGATTTGATTCATTGGCTGCATTTGCAGAGGAGTCGGGTGAGATTGATTATTATGAAACACATGGGGAAATCTCTGATAGTTTTAAAGAATTATTATTAGCGGGAAATTATAATTATAAAGATACTACATTGAGGGCAGCCGTTGTTTTGGGTCAATTTATGAAAAATCCAAATTTTTTAGGCCCAAGTTTGCCTATTTATACTTTCCCTAGCGTTGGTTCAAGTTGGAATAACACAATATCTTCGCATCAAGCTATCGGACTCGGAATAATTTCAATTTTCGATAAAACTTTTTGGAGAAAAAAAAGATTAAATACATTTTGGGTATTCACAGCTAACTCCAAAAGCTATCAAGGATATTATTATGATAATAAAACTTCTTCTGTATCAACTCGATTTTAATTAATTTTGAAGAGATTATTTATCCTGTTTTTTTTAACACTGTACTTAATTGAGAATAATTATTCTCAATTAAGTACAGTTGATTCTTTAAAGTCAGAAAGATATTTCTATAGCATTGGTTTTAATGCATTTTATGTTGATAGTAAAATTAAAAACAGGAAAACCTTTTTCGGTATTTTCAGAAACGAATTTGGTTTTGTGCTAAACCCAAAAATTGAAATTGGTACATCATTTAATTTTGCAATTTTAAAAAGCAATTATTTTACCAATAACTTTTTGCAACATGAAAATGGTATTTTCTTAAAATACAAATTACTCAAATCAATCGATTTACGCAGTATATCGCAAATATGTGTCGCTAATTCTCATTTTGAAGCAATGGAAAAAAAACAAAAGTATTTTTTTGCTTTTAGCAGTGGTTTTAACTTAAGGTTTCAATTAAAAGGAAAATTTAAACATGCCATAAATATAACGGGTATGCTCAATTTTCCTTTGAAAGAAAATTATTATTATCAAGTCATATATATTGGAAATCAGAAATTCAGGCCTGAAATGTTTACTGGTTATATAATTTATTTAAAATGAAAAGAACTATTTTTTTATTGTTTTTTACTCATTCAGCAATACTATCTTATTGTCAATTTTCAGATAGTTTGAATGCTAAATTTTCTATTTCAGCCTTTGGCTTTTCACATAAAAATTTTGAAATAAGAGAAAACATTGATTCCAATGCAATGGAGTTAGGAAAGCTGGCTGAAAAAAATGTCAATTTTCATTTAACCTATCATTTAAAAAATTACTTCTATACTGGGTTAAAAGTTCATTTAGCTCAGTTTAACATGAATTTATATTCTGGTGAAAGCAATACAGTAAGTGGTTATTTGGTTGGACCTTTTATTGGCTTATTTGTAAACAGAGCTGATAAATTTATCTATGCCGGAGGGCGACTTTCCTATTTGTATGGAAATTTTTATCACACCGAATATCAGATTTATGATTATTGGGTTTTGAAACAATCGCATCGCCAATATTTAGCACTCGATGTTGAAATTGGTTGCAAGTTAAGTAGGCAATTGAGCTTGGTAGGAGCTCTAAATTTGAGTAAATCTTTTTTATCGAAAAATGCTTCCGGGTATAATTATTTAAGTCTTGGCATTCAGTTTAGTGTTTACCCCAAAAACAATGTAAACAGAAGTGTTTTTAAAAATTCTAGAACCTTATAATTCTAAGATTTTTAATTTTAAAAGTGCATATTGATATAAAAATCATAAATTGTTAATAACTTTATTTAATTTTCTAAAAAAAAGTTTGCTTTTTTTAAAATTTGTTTTAAAATTTGTTTTAAAATTTAAACTATATTTTATGAAAACAAAATTTTTAATGATTATTTGCTTTTTTATGGCTACAATGGCTTGTAAGAAAAATGCACAAAACGATTTGAAAAACAATAATTTGAAGTCAGAAGCGGCTCAAACTAATTATTTTGAGGGTGAAGAAGATGAAGAAGATGCAGAAATGCTTGAACAATTGTTAAGCGAATTTTTGCCAAGTTTAGGAAATGACGATTATTTAGAAATTCATTTGGATGAAGCAGGAGCTTATGTTTTTAACATAATAAATAATCCCATTGAACCAAGTGAAAAGGAATATTGCCGAGGTGAATTAAGCATTAGTTTTGCAAAATGTGTTGCGAAAGCGTTAAAGAATTTGGACTGCATCCAAATCAGGAAAAATGGAGATGGTACTTGGTCTGCCACTGATTGTAATAGTTAATTTAAATAAATATGAAAAGCCTGATAGTATTATCATTCCTTCTTTTTTTTTCTTGTTCAAGTAAAAAAACTGAAAGTAACTACACTTATGATGAAAGTGATAAGAATTTTATAATTGAATTTATTCCGAAAAGCAAGTACATAGAAGCAATTGTTTTTTCAAAAAATAGAAATATGGATATTATAATTGTTGATGAAATAGAATTGAATGATAGTACCAAACTTTTAGCTGACAAAAACATTACGAATTATAAAAAGGAATGGAAATCTATTTCAGCAGCTGAAGTAGCAGATATTGTAACACATGAATTAGAAAAAACGGATACTTTTAAAGTATTCGTTCAATTTCAATCTGAAAATAAGTATAACATGTACTTTAAATAATTAATGTGAAATAGAATATTGCAAAAAAGCCCATAACAGGGCTTTTTTGGTTTTATTATTTAAAGCAAAATTACAATTTAACCAATCCACTAAAAATTATACTTTTGCCCTTTTTAAAATCTGTATGAAGTCAGTAACCCTAAAGGACAAAAGTTTTAAACTGTTTATTGAAGAATCAACCATTTTAAATGCAGTTGATAAAGTAGCAGAAAAAGTAAATAAAGATTTGGCTGACTTAAATCCTGTGATTGTTTGCGTTTTAGGAGGTTCATTTATGTTTACTTCCGATTTAGTGAAACGTTTAAACTTTAATCCCGAAATTCAATTTGTTAAATATTCATCTTATCATGGAACTGAAAGTATAGGAACAGTTTCTGAAAATTTGGGATTAAGCATCAGCATTGAAAACAGAAATGTATTAATTATTGAAGACATTGTTGATCGCGGAAATACACTTGAGAAAATTTATGAAGATTTTAAAAAATACAAACCTTTAAGTTTGCGCGTTGCATCCTTACTTTTTAAACCAAATGCCTACCAAAAAGATATTGAAATTGATTATGTGGGAATGGAAATTGGCAATGAGTTTATAGTTGGTTATGGATTAGATTATGACGGACTTGGTCGAAATTTAAAAGACATATACATTATAAATTAACAACCCTACAATATATGCTTAATATAGTTTTATTTGGTCCTCCGGGAGCAGGAAAAGGCACTCAATCAGAGAATCTTATTAAAGAGTATTCATTAGTGCATCTTTCAACAGGTGATATTTTGAGATCGGAAATTAAAAATGGAACAGCTTTAGGTTTAGAAGCAAAAAAATTGATGGATGCAGGTATTTTGGTTCCTGACGAAGTTGTTATAGGAATGATAGAATCGAAATTAGAAGAAAATAAAAGTGCCAATGGTTTTATTTTTGACGGATTTCCGCGCACAACTGCTCAAGCCAAAGCTTTAGATAATTTACTTGAAAAGAAAAATACAAGCATTACTAAAATGTTGGCTTTAGAAGTAGAGCACGAAGAGTTAAAAAGAAGATTGTTGGAAAGAGGCAAAATTTCAGGAAGAGCCGATGACCAAGATGAAAAAGTGATTGAAAACAGAATAGTTGAATATCAAAATAAAACAGCACCTTTAAAAAATTACTATTCAGCGCAAAACAAATTTGTGGCTGTAAATGGCATTGGAACAATTGAAGAAATTTTTGAAAGACTTCAAAATTCCTTAAGCAATTAAAAAAAAATCATTAAAAAGCAGGTTTAAGACTGTTTAAATAATTATGTCAAATTTTGTTGATTACGTAAAAGTTTGTTGCCGATCGGGGAAGGGTGGAGCAGGTTCTATGCATTTATACCGCGATAAGCTTACGGCTAAAGGTGGACCTGATGGTGGAGATGGTGGAAGAGGAGGACATATTATTTTGCGTGGAAACAGCAATTTATGGACATTGTTGCACCTAAAATATACGCGACATTTAATTGCAGAACCTGGTCAATGTGGTTCGGGACAAAATAAAACAGGTAGAGAAGGCGAAGATATTTATGTTGAAGTTCCATTAGGAACAGTTGCCAGAGATGCTGAAACTGGTGAAATTGATTTTGAAATTACCGAACATGGTCAAACTAAAATTTTAGCAAAAGGCGGAAGAGGAGGTTTGGGAAATACACATTTTAAAACTTCAACACTTCAAACACCTCGCTTTGCACAACCTGGTGAAGAAGGTATTGAAGTATGGAAAGTATTAGAGCTTAAAGTTTTAGCCGATGTAGGTTTAGTAGGTTTTCCAAATGCAGGTAAATCAACTCTTCTTTCAGTAATAACAGCTGCTAAACCTGAAATTGCTGACTATGCTTTTACTACTTTGGTTCCTAATTTGGGAATCGTAAATTACCGCGATTATCGTTCATTTGTAATGGCCGACATTCCTGGAATTATTGAAGGAGCTCATGAAGGAAAAGGTTTGGGGCATAGATTTTTAAGGCATATTGAAAGAAATGCTTGTTTGCTATTTATGATTCCTGCAGATTCAAGCGATATAAAAAGAGAATTTAATATTCTATTAAATGAGCTTGAACAATTCAATCCAGAATTATTAGATAAGAAAAGAATTTTAGCTATCACAAAATGCGATATGTTAGATGATGAGCTAAAAGATGCAATAAAAAAAGAACTGCCTAAAAATATTCCATCAGTTTTAATCTCGTCAATTGCGCAGCAAGGATTAACAGAGCTTAAAGACTTATTGTGGAAAACAATCAATGAATAAAACATTCTCATTTGTTTGAAAAAATAGAACATATAGATCAACAATTATTTTTGCTTTTAAATGGGTTAAATGCTCCATTTGTGGATCCAATAATGCTATTTTTTACAGAAACATATACTTGGATTCCGCTTTATGTAATTCTACTTTATTTTATAATCAGACATTTTGGGATAAAATCACTTTTGTGGATTTTACCCTTAATTACGCTTTTAATTGCTGCAAGCGACCAATCATCGGTGCATTTATTCAAAAACGTTTTTCAACGATTCAGACCATGCCACAATTTGCATTTGCAACCTTTTGTGCATTTAATAGCAGGTTGTGGTGGAAAGTTTGGATTTATCTCATCGCATGCGGTAAACACTTTCGCACTTGCCACTTTTTTTCATTTTATCTTGAATGATAAAGTGAAATATTTTAGTTTTTTTATTTTTATTTGGGCTTCAATAGTGGCTTACAGCCGAATTTATGCCGGAGTTCATTACCCTGCGGATATTACAGTTGGCGCAGCTTGGGGTTTTTTAATTGGTTATGTCTTTAAATCAATTTTCAATTTTATTGTTGCCAAATATCCTAAAGCTGTTTTGCCTTTAGAATCTTAATTTTTTACATAACTACTTTTTCTACAGCAATTCCTCTCGAACCTTTTAATAAAATTTGATACCCCTCAAAGGCTTGCTGGCTAAACCAAAGTTTGGCTTCTTCATTGGTTTTAAAGAAAAAAGCATCAGCCTCAAATTTGTATTTTAAAAATTCTGGGCCTACAAATATTTTAACTTCAAAATGTTGATTTTTTACTTTGTTAAGCATTTCATAATGTTCATTCGCAGCAGCTTCACCTAGCTCAAGCATATCTCCAAGAATAATCATCTTTTTGGGTTTATCTAGCTTTTCAAAACTATCTAAAGCCAATGCCATGCTCGAAGGATTAGCATTGTAACAATCTAAAATAAGGGTATTTCCATTATGTTCTAGGATTTGTGATCGATTCAAATTTGGACTATAATTTTCAATAGCCTGTTTAATTTTTTCAGGTTTCACATCAAAGTAATTTCCAATAGTAATGGCAGCTAAAACATTCTCAAAATTATAATCACCAAAAAGTTGGGTGTTTATAGTTAAGTTTTCACTTGTCCAATAAATGGAAAGTAGGTTTTGATTTCCTAAAATTTTTGCCTGAACCTTTGCGTTTTCGCTTTTGCCATAAGTAATAGCGTCTATATCAAAAGCTCTTTCAATTAAATCTTGATGATCAATATTTAGAAAAATTTTGCCTTTATGATGTCTCATAAAATCAAAAATTTCAGCATTTGCTTTTTTTACACCTTCAATGCTTCCAAAACCTTCCAAATGATCTTTCCCATTATTGGTAACAATAGCAAAATCTGGTTCAACAATGGTGCATAAAAATTCATGTTCGTTTAAGTGATTAGCTCCTAATTCTATTACAGCCATTTCCGCATCTTTTTTTATTTTTAAAATGGTTAGCGGAACGCCAATTTGGTTATTTAAATTTCCTTCAGTTCCATAAGTTTTAAAAGTAGTTCCCAAAACTGCTTTGGTGAGTTCCTTGGTAGTTGTTTTTCCATTTGAACCACCAATACCTATAAATGGAATATTTAAATTTTTGCGATGCGTGTATGCTAAATTTTGTAAGAAAACCAATACATCATTTACCAAAATATATTTATCGTTTTTTTTATACTCAGGCTCATCAATAATTGCGAAAGCAGCGCCATCTTCTAAAGCTTTTTCGGCAAATTTATTGCCATTAAAATTAGCTCCCTTTAAGGCAAAAAATAAACAATCTTTTGTAATTTTTCTGCTGTCAGTTACTATTTCTGGATGATTAAGATAAATTGGATAAAATTCTTTTACGTTCATGCTGTAGGATTTTACATTTGTAAAAATTCAATTTTTATTGAGTTTAAATTTCTTGGACTAAAAAAATTATGAACACTGAAGTACTAAAAGCAGCAGAATTACTAAAGCAGGGCGAAATTGGAGCTATTCCCACCGAAACAGTTTATGGACTTGCGGGCAATGCTTTGAATGAAAGCGCTATTTTAAAGATTTTTGAGGCAAAAAATCGTCCATTTTTCGATCCCTTAATTGTTCATATCGCAGCGTTTAATCAAATTGAAGATTTTGTAGAAGAAATTCCAGCTAAAGCCCAAATTTTAGCACAAGCATTTTGGCCAGGGCCTTTAACTTTATTATTAAAAAAGAAGCCAGTTATTTCAGATTTAGTAACAGCAGGAAGCGATTTGGTAGCCATTAGAATTCCTAATCATCCGATTTCGCTAGAACTATTAAAAAGTTTAGATTTTCCTTTGGCAGCACCAAGTGCCAATTTGTTTGGATATGTAAGCCCAACTGAAGCAAAACATGTGACGCAACAATTGGGTGAAAAAATTTCATTTATAATTGATGGTGGAAGTTGTGAAATTGGTTTAGAATCAACAATCGTAGGTTTTGAAAATGATAAAATGATAGTTTATAGAGTAGGAGGAATTTCGCTTGAGGAATTGCAAAGAATTGGTGGTGAGTTTGAGTTAAATATAAATCAAAGCTCCAATCCTAAAGCTCCTGGAATGCTTAAAAGTCATTATGCACCTTCCAAAAAAGTAATTTTTAGAAATTGGGGCGATTATCTTTCCAACATTAGCAGCGAAAACTTGGGAATAATTGCTTTTGATTCATTTTATGAATTTGTACCCATTGAAAATCAAAGAATTTTGTCGCAAAAAAGCGATTTAAACGAAGCGGCAAGAAATTTATTTTCGGCATTGCGTTCATTTGAAGATTCAGATGTTGCCTTTATTTTGGCAGAAGAATTTCCTAACGAAGGTTTGGGAAGAGCAATAAATGACAGGCTTTCGCGCGCTTCATTTGAGTTTTAATAGCAAACTATTATTTGTAACATTGTTATCCGTAAAAATTTAAAATGCAATCATTCATAGATCAACAAAAAGCCAAACAATTTTCAAAACTTGAGTTTTTAGCCAAACAAGTTGTCGAGGGTTTTATAACAGGAATGCATAAAAGTCCATTTCATGGTTTTTCGGTTGAATTTGCAGAACATAGGTTGTATAACACAGGCGAATCGACCCGACACATTGATTGGAAGTTGTTTGCCAAAACTGAAAAACTATTTGTAAAAAGATATGAGGAAGAAACAAATTTGCGCTGTCAATTGGTTATTGATTGTTCGTCCTCCATGTTTTATCCTGATAAAAAACAAACCATTTTAAATAAACTAGAGTTCTCAATAAATGCGGCTGCCTGTTTAATAGAGCTGTTTAAAAAACAAAGAGATGGTTTTGGAGTAAGTTTGTTTGATGAGGTTTTAAATGTGCATACAACTTCAAAAAATAATCCAGCTCATCACAAAATGGTTTATGCCGAGTTGAATAATTTATTACAAATTGCAGAAACAGATAAAAAAGGTCGTAAATCTAATATTGCAAATATTTTACATGAAGTTGCAGATAGATTGAGCAGTCGCTCATTGGTTATTATTTTTAGTGATTTTATGGAGAATGAAAGCGAAACTGAAAAATTAGTTCAAGCGCTTCAGCATTTAAAACATAATAAACATGAGGTTATACTTTTTCATGTAAATGATAAACACACTGAGTTTGATTTTTTACTTGATAATAGGCCACATCGTTTTGTTGATTTGGAATCGCGCATTGAAATAAAACTCAGTCCCAATGCTATTCGAGATGTATATGTTGAAAAAGTTGAAAAATTTAAACAAGATTTAAAATTGAAGGCCGGACAATATAAAATCGATTTTGTTGAAGCAGATATTCGAGAAGGTTTTGAAAAGGTTTTACTAAGTTATATGGCTAAAAGAAACAGAATGATTTAAATTTTTATTTCAAATTTCTTTTTTAACATTCCGCCTTTTGTATCATCAACAATGCTTTGAATGATAAAAGCATTTTCATCAATTTTTTCAACCTCAGTTCTAAGTTTGCTCACTTCCAAACGACTTATTACGGTATAAATAATATCCAATTCGTTGCTAGCACCACGCTTTCCATAACCACTTTTTCCTTTTAAAATGGTAACTCCATGTCCTAAGTTTTGGGTAATCATTACTCTAATTTCTTCATGTTGTGTAGAAACAATTGTTATGCTCACGTATTCTTCGAAACCATGAATAACCAAATCAACTGTTTTTGAAGCAGATAAATAAGTTAAAATAGCATACATAGCTGTTTCTAGATTGATTAAAAAAGCCGCTGTGGCAAAAATTATCACATTAAAAGCAAAAATAATATCGCCAACAGCCATTCCAGCCGATCGTGAAATATACAAAGCTAAAACCTCAGTGCCATCAATAACACTTCCACCTCTAATTGAAAAACCAATTCCGGCACCTAAAAAAAATCCTCCAAAAATTGAAATCAAAAGTTTATCGGAAGTAATAATTGGATAATCAATAAATGTTATGGCTAAGGCTAAGCCTAAAATGGCTAAAATAGTTTTTGCTGCAAACGTCCATGAAATTTGTCGCCAGCCCATATAAATAAAAGGAATGTTGAATAAAAAAATTAAAACAGGAAGTTTAAAGCCTGTTAAAGAAGCTACTAATAGAGAAATTCCAGTTACACCTCCATCTAAAAAACTATTTGGTAACAAAAAACCTTTAAGCCCAAGTCCAGCTGATAAAACACCAAGACTTATCAAAAAGAAGTCTTTAATATTTCTTTTAAACTGAATTTTTTTTGAAATTTCCTTTGCAATAATTTTCATAACATTTTTTATCAATCAATTCTAAAATAAGGCATACGATTATACTCATTTTCATAGTGTTTTGAGTTTTTGAAAATAAATTCTAGCACTTCATATTGGTTATTTAATTTGTCTGGATTTTGTTCTTTCCATGTTTCAAACTTCGAGTTTAAGTTTTTATCTTCTTGGAGAAGTTGAAAAGCATCATCTTCAAAAACATAATCAGAAAAGCCTTCTTTTTGGTCTAAAAATCCATCAAAATAATTCCAGGAAAAGTAACTATCGTTAGCCATTGGCTCAAGCACTTCAGCAATAAATCGATTTTTTGATTGATTCATAAAAATTACTTTATCTCCTTTTAAAAATTGAATTTTGGTGGGTTTTAAAATAGATTTCACATTTCTGTTATAATGATGACTTTCATAAGCTTTGGATGAACATTCATATTGGTCAATATAGATGGCATTTACGTTAATTATCGTATCACTCATTAAATCAATCATTTCGACTTTATTGTATTTTAATTTTTCAATGGTTTTCCATTGTGTTTTAGGAATAATATATGCTTTTGGTAAATTAATAGTTAGGCTAGGTTCATAAAAATTATAATACCTAATTTTTTTGGTGAATGGTTTATTTCGATTGTAAAAAAGTCTCTTATAATTCCCAATTTTACTTGGTAATTTTTCAGCTTCATAACCTTTAAATGTGATACTGTCAAATACATTTTTATTTAGCTTAAAATTAGTTTTATACTCTTTCGAAAGGCTAGCAGCTTGCGTATCAATCATTCTTGATTTTTTAATTTCTTGAATATGATTTTTCGAAAACTCCAAAATAACTTCCATAATAGCTAAAGTTGATTCAACTCTGTTTTTATAAGGTTTAAGCATATGTGTTTCGGGCACAAAACCTATAGTTGAAAACAAGGCTGCATAACCAGTTGAGTAACGCGGAGTTTCTAAAAATTCATCAAATCCTTTTTCATCAGGAGGATTGCCAAAAACATTTACATAAGGAGCTAATTCCCAATTTCGACTCTTCATTTGACTGTAAATTTCGGGCAACATTTTTTGGTAAAGAAAATCAGCAGTTTTCCCGCCTAATTTTTGTTTTTGAGTAGCAATTAGGGTCATAGTGTATTGATAATCTGCACCATTTGAAGTATGATTATCAATAAAAACATCTGGATTCCAATCATTAAATATTTCATAAAAAGCAATTGTATTTTTTGAATCTGACTTTATAAAATCTCTATTCAAATCCAAATTAAGTCCATTTCCTCTAAATCCTTTTTCGATTGGTCCATTTTGATTGGTTCTTGTAAATTCTTTCCTATTTATCATTCCTTCAATATTGTATACTGGAATGATACATATGGTAACTTGGTTTGGTATTTTAATTTCACCATTTATTAATTTTTGGGTAAATAAAAAAGAAGCATCAATACCGTCACTTTCGCCTGGGTGAATGCCATTCATGATTAATATAACCAATTCATTTTCTCCATTTTGTTGAGGTGCATCAAATTTTTGAAGATTATTAAAAACAGCTAAATGAATGGGAAAACTACCATCACTTTTGCTATATTCTAACAATTTTAACTTTTCTGATTGTTGATCAAATTTTTTATAACTATCAATAAGATCATTATAAGTAAATGTTTCGTTGTTTAAATAGTTTTTGCCTATTTCTTGGCAGTAAACTTGAAGTGAAAAAATTAAAAACTGAATAGTAAAAGCAAGCCTCATGAAGTTTTATTTGGCTTGAAAATAGTAAGAAAAAAATGGGATTAAAAAAACCGACAGCCTTTAATAGTGGAACACAATTAAAACACTTAACACTTAAACACTTATAATAAAAAAATTAAATACTATTGGTGGCTGTCGGTAATATCATATGCAATAAATGAAAATCATTTATTAGGATTTTAACACTGTGGAGGAGGTGTGTTAATTTCTCTTGATAAACCTATAAGCCTAGGATTGATGTTTTTATGAGTAATTTTTTCGGGTAACAGTTCCCAATCAATTTTCAAAGCAGTTTGCTCAGAAATATTAAACTGAAAATTTATTTTTTTTGCTATGTTTCTTTCTTGGCTTTCAGTATTTTGATGTATGCTTGCATCACATATATCAAAACCAATTTCCAAAAACATTTCAACAAAACTGTTAATTTGGGCTTCGCCTAATTGTTGCGTTTTTGGGATGAAGTTTTTTTGTGAAGAATTAGTTGAAAAATCTAAACTAGTATTAAAAAAAATAAAAGCTAACACTATAAAGAGGAATCTTATAGTAAAAAAATGCAGTTTATTTTTTGAGGCTTTCATCTGTCTTCAAATCTATATATAAATTGAAAGTTGTGATAGAATTCAAAAAAAAATCCTTGCTATTTCAGCAAGGATTTTATTAAAAAGTGTTAATAGAGCTATTTTACAATTAATTTTTGTGTGTAGTTGTTCATTTCATTTTGAACATTTACAAAGTAAATACCCGCTTTTAATGAATTGATATTTAGTTCATTTTGGCCAATGCCTAAATTTAGGTTTTTGTTTAAAACGCTTTTACCATTGATGTCGAATACTGTAACTATTGTGTTTGTATTTGCAGCGCCTTTAAGGTTAATAAACACATTGCTGCTTGCTGGATTTGGATAAATACTCAAGTTATTGTTTATGTTTCCTTTTTCATTAATTCCAACTGAAAATAAATTAGTTGTATCAACTTTTAAGTAAACTATTTCATTCATAAAAATAAGATCTTCATCGCCTCTAACAGCTAGTCCAGGTTCACTATCTCTCATGTAAGCTAAATGAATATATCCATCAACTATAGGTGCTGTTGAACCAAATACACATTCTGCAAATTCATCTTCGCTCGTTATGTCAACAGGGGCTGACCATGTGGCTCCATTATCGCTACTTTTAATTACATAAATATGTCTGTAGTTTTGGTTATTACCATTGTCAGAAGTTTCCACCATTGATGAATAGGTGCAATAAATAGTTCCATTTGCAGCGATTCCCGCGCTAGCCATACTAGATTGAGATGTAAAATATAATGGAAATTCTCCGGCTGTTGTTGAAGCAAAATCCAAAGTATCATTACCATTTAAATCTAGAGCTTCAGCTATAACTACAGGTTCGGTAGTAAACGATTCGTTCCAATACATTAGGCCATCTGTGGCTGGGAAATAAGAAGTATTGCCATCAGTTAAATCATCATCAGTAACATTCATATTTCCATAAAAAACATGCGCCATACCATTAGCATCAATTATTACACTTCCAGTTTGATCTGAAGTTGTGATAATGTCATTAACACCATCCGTATCGATGTCTGAACCCATATCTGGAACATGGAAAGGAATTGGGAATTGGTTAATGATTGTTTTTGTCCAAGTTGTGCCATTATCCACTGATTTTAAGATAAATATGTCTTTCCAACCTCCAAAAACCGCTAAAACAACTGTATTTCCTCTTGAAGCAATTGAATATTCATCGCCATCAAAAGCAATATAATTAGTTGCATCAATTGAAGGAATAATTAAATCTTGAATGTCCCAAGTAGTTCCTCCATCTTGTGATCTCCAATATAATAAAGCTCCGTCAATTCCTTGATATAATGTTCCATTATTTGCAACAGGTTCAGTAATAGCAAAACAGTGTATTGTTTCATTGTTTATGCCACCAACTACCGACCTAGGCCATAAAATTGTTCTGCCGGTTGAGGTAGGAACTGTTGATTGCGTCCAACTTCCCGTGCCTGCGGTTGATCTTTTTATAAAAGTTAAACCACCTACTCCAGGATGAGAAATAGATCCTTCGGCACCACTTCCGAAAACAAGATTTGAACTCCATCCAGATCTAACAGTTTCTAAACGTGCTGTTGGAGCGGTTTGAAAATTCCCTAATGTGCCATAATTATAACCAGTTCCTCGATCTGGAAATGCAGCATCATTTAATAAACTCATTGTCCACATACCGCTAAAATTGCCATTTGGAAGCAACATTGAACGATTTTGAACTGAACCATTTGATTGCAAATCATAGGTTGAAGTTCCAATAACAGTCTCTGAAAAATTTCTTGAATTATTGTTGTTCGACTGATTTCCAACAAAAGGATTGGGTGAAACTTGAGCTTGATTAATGAACTCATTACCTGTAAATTTTACTCTATTGGCAGGTAGTTTTTGCTGAGTAATTGGTGCAGTTGTGTTTTGTGCATTAGCTATTAAACTGCATCCAATGAAAATAAAACTTAAATAATTTTTCATCATAATTTTCATATTTATGTAACGAATATAGTAAAGCCAAATAAATTTTTGAGATTATTTCAAATTTAATGTTCTATTTTTTTATTAAAATGAAACATTAACACTACAAAACCTACAAAATTGCTAAGCAAATAACTTAGCGAAGCTCCTGCAATTTCAAAATAAAAAATAAGGTAATAAGTTGATAACAAAACGGCTAACAATGAAAAAAGAGAAGAATAACTATTGATTTTATTTTGTCCAATACCAGAAAAAAAGTGAACCAAACTACTATTTATGCTCATTAGCAAAATAGCAGGAATTAAATAGATAAAATACTGCTTCAAATCTTTAAAATCATGACCAAAAGCAAATTCAAAAATAGATTCAGGTAAGATTATTAAAATAATACAAAGAATAAACGTAGAGATTAAAGATGTAAATAACATCTTTTTGGTGATTTTTTTTTGTAATTCTAAATCGGTTTGTTGACTTATTTCGGCATATTGAATCAATGATAAGCTTTTGGAAACAATTAACATGGCTTCGGCTATGGCCAGAATTACCCCAAAAATCCCTAACTGAAAAGTTCCATACAAAAGCATTAAAATGTAAAATTGAAAGCGATTACTTAAAACTGAACTCAGTGTAGCAGATTGAATTAAAAGTCCTTGTTTGAAATTGCTTTTTATTACATCAAATTGGGTTAGTTTTATTTCCCATTTTTCAAAACGAACCGCAAAGGAAGCGGGAATTAGCATTATTACAAAACTCAGCAAAAGTCCATTTTTAAACAAATTAAATGAAGTCCAATTCAAATAATATATTCCTATTAGTAATGAAAAAAAGAAAATTAAAACTTGTAAAAAGCTTAAAATATTAATGATTTCAATTCTGTTTCGGGCAATAATAATATTTTGAAAATAGGTGAAAATTCCCAATAACAAAGAGGTGAAAATAAAATGATAAATATGATAGGCTGCAAAATTATCTAGCAATAAATAGCAGCAAGCACTCAAAATAGAAATTCCAAATACAAGTATAAAATTGGGAAATGGGTTGAAATTTTTGATTTTAGATATACTAAATACTATAGACGGTCCTGCAATCACATTTGTAACTATGGCCACAATTCCAATTCCTAAAACATATAAACTTATTTCGCCTCTTATTTCCGCTCCTAAATATTTGGAAGTGAGCAACAAAATCAAAAAGTTGATTCCTGCAATTCCAAATTTTGAAATAATTGTATGGAGCGATTTCTTAATCATTTTATGTTCTTAGTTAAACTAAAAAATTCTTTTTTAAAATCGATTAAAGTTTGATTTCCAAATTTTGAAATGGTATGTATACCTTTCGAGAATACTTTTGATGGTGAGTTCAAAACTCTAACAGGAATTTCTTCAAATTCTGTTTCATTGAGTTTAATAATTTCATGAATAATAATATTTCCACCGTAAGTGAAACTATTATTCATTCCAGGACGAAATAGTTTACCGTCTTTAATTATAATATTTCCAGCCATTCGGGCACTACAAACATCAATTTTAATCGGATTTTGCAGATGGGCCTTAAATTCTGAAAATAAACTATCCGCAAAGTATAAATACAAATGACTTGATGAATACTCATTTTTAGAACAAAAAATCCACCATTTTGTGTTATGAAAAATCAAACTAGAATCGACTATAGCTTCATTTTCAATGAGGGTTTTTATCCAAGTCATGGTATTCAAGGTCGAATTAAACTCGAATAAATCCAGTTTTTTTGATTCAAAACATTCAGGAACTACATAAATCTTATTGTCAATTGATAGGGTAAAAGGGTAGGAGTAATGATAATTTTTGTCGTTTATGATATTTAATTTTTTAGAAGTACTGGTGTTATAGTCGAAAGAAAACAATTGTCCAATTCTTTGATTGTAACTGAATTTTTCAAAAAGTACTTTTTTATGTCCATTAACGTCAATACCAAAAGGGTCGGCACAAAATTCATCATCACTAAAGGTTAATTGCTTAAAATCTTTTAAAAATTCAGTTTTATGAAAATCATGAATAGGTTTATCAATTAAAGCGATTTCCCATTTTTCTTCTATAAAATTATTCTGCCAATAAAATTTTAACTTATTTAAGTTTTTCACAACCAAAAATTCGAGAAATTCCCAATTTCTGGGGAATTTATAAATTTTAGCTTTAGTTTTAATTAAATCAGCCTCTATTTTTTGTGTGTTGCCACTTAAAATTTCCAAACAAGTTTTTCTAACGAAATAGGTTGATTGAAGTAATAGTTCATTCCAACTATAAAAAAAAGCATGGTTATGCAATTGAAACTTTCCTTTTTGTAAAATAATTCCTGCATCTAGCCTTTGTGTTAGCTTTTGTAAAATTGCACCGCAATAATTTTCTCTATTCTTTATTTCCCAAAACACTGGTGGTCCGCCTCTTATAATTTGTTCATCATTATGATGAAATGACCAAACGCCATATTTTGCAACATTTAAAATTTCGCCCTTCAAAATATTAAATCCAAAACGAAGAATAAAATCAGGCTTTAGATTTCGGATTTTTTCAATTGCTTCGTCAGGAAAATACTCATTATATCCTTCTTTTTTTACTGAAACATTTAAAACTTCAACAGAGTTATTTTCTAAAAATTCAATTTCTTCAAGTGCTTTGATTTTTGCAGACTTTAAAAATTGTTTAAATAGTAAATTTTGAATTGGATAGTTTTTAAACTTTGACAAAATACCTTTTGGCTGTGTTTTTTTAGAATTGTTTATGACATATAAAACCGGCTCAACAGGCAAATCAGCCAATAGATCTAAACACTTCCATTGCCAATATTTAAGTTTACTTGAATTGGCTAGAATTACATAAGTTAATTTTTTGGAAGTATTCAAATTTCTTGGTTTATGTAATTTAATAGTTGAAGTATGGTTTTTTCCGAATCAAATTTTAACCTAATTTCTTCCATCATTTTTTCGGAATTATAACGAGAATAATTTTCTATCATTTCATTTAAAGCCAATTGTAATGCAATTTCATCATTTACAGGAATTAAAATTCCATTTCGTTCATTTATAAATTCTTCAGGGCCACCACATTTGGTGCAAATTACTGGTTTTCCATGCGCTATTGCCTCTGCTGCTACCATCGAAAACGTTTCATAATTACTGTTAATCACAATAAAATCACTTTCATTGTAGTGTTTCAATACTTCTTTGCTAGATAATACACCAAGCATTTTTATTTGATTTTCTAAACCTAATTGTTCAATTAATTCACTTAATTTTTTTTCATCTTTTCCAGCTCCAATAATATTTAAGCTGAAATTGTTTTCATTAAAATTGTTCACAGACTTAATAATTCCTGAAATATTTTTCACTTCATCAACCAAATCAGCTATCACTAAAATATTTGGACTTTTTTTGTCAAATTTATTTTTTAGATTAGGTTCTATAAATTGGATGATATTGGGAATAACCTTAATTTTTAGGTCATTATTGTAAAACTGGGATATGCCTTTTTTTAATGTTTCGGAAACTACAAAAATGTGTTTTGCTTTTCTAAAACCCCAATTATAGAGCGCTTTTTGAAACCAATTTAAATTTTCAAAATTTCCGTTTATAAAACCAGACCAATGTTCTGAAACATAAATTGGAATATTTCTTTTCAAAGAATGAAAATATGCTGGAATAATCAATAGTGGTAAAACATTTACTTGCAAAGCATTGGCTTTACCAAGTTTTTCTTCAGCTATTTTAAAAGCAGCTAGCCAATATTTTAAAAAGAAATAAAATTTAAGGATTGGGTTTTTATAATTTTTGTAGTAAATAATTATTTCTAAAAGGTTTTGGCTTTCAGAAACTACTATTTCAGTTTTTTGTTGCTCAGGCAAAGCCAATAAAAAAATGGAAGAAACCTTTATTTTTTTGCTTAAATGTTTTGCTTGTTTTTGCAGAAAATTTCCGTTTTGAATATCCTTTTTATTTGGATACCATTTGCACAAATACAATAAATGAAAATTTTGCACAGCATCAATTTATGGCGAATATACTATCATTTGAAATTTATTTGGAATGTTTTAAAAACAAAAAATCCCGAAAATTTCGGGATTTTGGGAGACTAATGGGGCTCGAACCCACGACCTCTAGTGCCACAAACTAGCGCTCTAACCAACTGAGCTATAATCTCCATTTGGGGCTGCAAATATAAAGCAAGATTTTTAAATACAAATGCTTTTTTTCTTTCATACTCAAATTTCTTGTATATCCCAAACCATCAAGGTTTTATCATCGCTGCATGAAATCAAATAGTTATTAAAATCGCTCCAAAACAAACAATTTACTGAATTTAAATGACCCAAATTTTTAACTCTATCAATTCTATGCCTTAATTCTAGGGTTTGAGCATCCCATATTTTAATGGTTTTATCGCGACTTGCAGTTGCGAAAAATTGATTATTCGGGCTAAATTGAATGTCGTAAATAGCAAAATTGTGGGCAGGAATGCTATTAATTAGTTCATAATTTTCAGTATTGTAAAAATTTAAATGCGCATCTCTTCCGCCAGAAATGAGGATTTTTTTTGTTGGATGAAAAACAACACAATTCGCAGATAAACTATGGGCAGGAATTGTTTTTAATTCTTTAAATAAAGCTGTGTCAATAATTCTAATGCTGCAATCGCCACATGCCACAGCCATTAAGCTTTTATCAGAATTAAAATTTATTTTCCGCACCTTTTGAAAACAAAGTTGAATTTTTTCTTCAAAGCGAAGTTCATTTAAATTGGTTTTGCTTATACTTCCATCAGCGGAGCTTAAAAATAGGACGTTTTGATGAATTGAATATTTAATATCAAACACTGCCGCTTTGTGATGCAATAAATATTTGATTTCTTTTTTTTCATCTAAATCAATTACATGCAAACCACCTAAACTATTTCCAATAAGCAGCCAATTTTTTTCTACAACATAACAAATAGAATAAGCAGCGTTTTCAAGTTTTACGCTAAAATTTTGAGCCTGAAAATTGTGTAAACTCCATTCGGCAATGATACAATCGCTGGATGCAGAAAAAACAAATTCTGCATTCCGGCCTTTTGCAACCATTAAAATGGATGCCGCATGACCGTTTAGTTGTGCTATTTTTCTAACTTGAAATGTCATTTTTTGAAAGCATTTTTTGCCATGATAAAAAATTATCTATCTCAATTTTAATGGTTTTTAAAATGTAAATTAGCAAAGAAGCATCATCAAGCCAACCAATAAATGGAATAAAATCGGGTAAAAAATCGAATGGTGAAAAGATGTATATGGCTACTAAAAAGATTTTGAAAAGATTCCATTTGGCAAATTTTTGATATCGACCACTTAAAATGGCTATTAAATATCTGAAAAATTGGCCCACATAAAAAAAAGATTTTTTTACAAAAAGTACTGGATGCGCAAAAGCATAAGGCAAAAGTTGAATGAAAAACCAACTGATATTATTTTTGATTTTCATATCAATTCCATTTTAAAAATCAAATAATTAAACCATCTTTCATGGTTATCTTTCTATCCGATAAATTAGCTAATTCTTCTGAATGTGTAACTATTACAAAAGTTTGATTAAATTTTTCTCTTAAATCAAAAAACAGTTGATGCAGTTCTTTTGCATTTTTTGAATCTAAATTTCCTGAAGGCTCATCCGCAAAAATTACTTGTGGATTGTTTATAAGTGCACGTGCAACTGCCACTCTTTGTTGTTCGCCTCCTGAAAGTTCGGATGGTTTATGATTGGCCCGATTATCCAAGTTTAAATAATTCAACAATTCTAAAGCTTTCATTTCAGCTTCTTTTTTGGGCGTTTTTGCAATAAATGCAGGAATACAAATATTTTCTAAAGCAGTAAATTCAGGTAATAAATGATGAAATTGGTATATAAATCCAAGGTTTTTGTTTCTAAAATCTGACAATTGTTTGTCTTTTAGTTGCGCAATGTTCTCATTGTTGATAAATAAAGTACCATTATCAGGTTTGTCAAGCGTTCCTAAGATTTGAAGCAAAGTTGTTTTACCAGCACCTGATGCACCAACAATTGAAACAATTTCACCTTTTTGAATGCTAATGTCAACTCCTTTAAGCACTTGCAAGTTTCCGTACGATTTTATTATGGATTGGGCTTTTATTATCATTTTAAATAATTGGCTAAAGGCGTTCAAATATGGAAAAATTTAGTTGGTTGGTAAAATCAAAAGATTTATTTTTGACCGCATCCTCAAAATAAATAGAATGAATATTCACGAATATCAGGCTAAATCAATCCTGAAAAAATATGGAGTAGCAATACAAGAAGGTATTGTGGCAGATACTCCAGAGCAAGCTCATGCTGCAGCACTAGAATTAAAAAATCAATTCGGAAGTGATTGGGTTGTTGTAAAAGCCCAAATTCATGCCGGTGGTCGCGGAAAAGGTAAAATTGCTGGAAGCGAACAAAGAGGTGTTCAAGTTGCCAAAAATGCTGACATGGCTAAAGACATTGCTAAAAACATTTTAGGAGGAACTTTAGTTACTATCCAAACTGGAGCCGAAGGAAAACTAGTTAGTAAAGTTTTGGTAGCACAAGATGTTTATTACCCTGGTCCAAATCCAACAAAAGAATTTTATATGTCAATTCTTTTAAACCGTTCAACTGGTAAGAATATTATTATGTATTCAACCGAAGGTGGAATGGATATTGAAGAAGTGGCGCACAACACACCACATTTAATTTTTAAAGAAGAAATAGATCCTGCAACTGGTTTATTACCTTTTCAGGCTCGTAAAGTAGCATTCAATTTAGGTTTAACTGGCGAAGCTAATAAGCAAATGGTAAAATTTGTTTCTAGTCTTTATCGCGCTTACGAAGGTATTGATGCTGCCATGTTTGAAATAAACCCTGTATTAAAAACTTCTGATGATAAAATAATTGCAGTTGATGCTAAAGTAAATTTAGATGATAATGCATTATATCGTCAACCAGACATTTACGCAATGCGAGATGTAACTGAAGAAGATCCAACAGAAGTTGAAGCAGGAGAGCATAATTTGAACTATGTTAAATTGGATGGAAATGTTGGTTGTATGGTAAATGGTGCTGGATTAGCAATGGCTACTATGGATATTATTAAATTGTCGGGTGGCGAACCTGCTAATTTTTTAGACGTAGGAGGTACAGCTAATGCTGAAAGAGTTGAAAAAGCTTTCAGAATTATTTTAAAAGATCCGAATGTTAAAGCTATTTTGGTAAATATTTTTGGAGGTATTGTTCGTTGCGACAGAGTGGCGCAAGGTATTGTAGATGCCTATAAAAACATTGGGGAAATTAGAGTTCCAATTATAGTTCGTTTACAAGGGACAAATGCTACTGAAGCAAAAAAATTGATTGATGAATCAGGTTTAACAGTTTTGTCAGCAATTCAATTACAAGAAGCTGCCGATAGAGTTAAAGAAGTATTAGCTTAGTTTATAAAGTATAAACCGCCTTTATAATTTAGAATTATGAAGGCGGTTTTTTATTGTCAAATTTTACATCACCTACAAGAAAAAATTTAAAACTGAATAGAAATATTTAGCTAAATTTTAGCTTATTTAGAGGAGCAAGTTAGAAAAAATAGCTAATTTTTGATAGAATCACTTAAACTATAACGATCTTTTAAGGCTACCAAAGCTTCTTCAATGTGTTTAGTTTCATTGAAATAATTAGAGAATTTTTTTAGCAAAATACCTCCTTTAGCTATCACATAAGTTTCGCGAGAAGGAACTAGTCCAAGCAACTTTCCAACTCCAAACAATTTTTTTGCTTTTCCTTCTTTGTCACTTAATATTCTAAAGTTCAAGGCATTTTTGGACGAAAATTCTTGGTGCGTGTCAATAGAATCTGTGCTAATTCCAATTATTTCAGTTTCAAATTCTTTAAAACTTTCAATATTATCTCTAAAGCAACATGCTTCTTTAGTGCAAGAAGGAGTATGATCTTTGGGATAAAAAAATACAACTAAATTTTTAAGTTTAGTTTCTTCGCTTAATTTAAAGCGATTTAAATTTTGATCAAACAATTCAAAATCGGGAACTAATTCGCCAACTTTTAATTTTGGACTCATTATTTTAGTATAAAACGATACAAATGTAAAACAACATATTCTGAGTTAAAATAATGTTAACAGATATTTCGCTCAAAACAATCTAATTTTCATTCATTCAACTAATTACAATTGTTAATTTATATGTATTTAAAATTATGATTGTCCTGAATGCTTAAAATTGAAGCATAAATCAATTGAATTACATCTTCTACATCTTGTTTATGCACAGTTTCTACAGTTGTGTGCATATATCTAAGTGGTAAAGAAATTAAAGCAGAAACAACTCCACCATTGGAATAAGCAAAAGCATCCGTATCTGTGCCAGTAATACGCTGAGCGGCTTGTCTTTGAAATGAAATATTATTTTTTTCTGCGGTTTCAATAATTAATTTTAATAAATTTCTTTGAATGGAAGGACCGTAAGATAAAACCGGTCCTTTGCCGCATGCCAAATCACCACTTGTTACTTTATTCATCATCGGTGTTTGTGTATCATGGCAAACATCGGTTATAATAGCCACATTTGGTTTTATGGTATTGCTAATCATTTCAGCGCCTCTCAATCCAACTTCTTCTTGAACTGAATTGGTAATGTATAACCCAAAAGGTAGTTTTATTTTATTTTCTTTAAGCAATCGAGCAACTTCAGCAATCATAAAACCGCCAATTCTATTATCTAAGGCTCTTCCAACGTAATATTTTTTATTTAGAACCATAAATTCATCATCAAAAGTGACAACACAACCCACGTGAACTCCTAATTTTTCGACCTCTTCTTTTGAACTACAACCACAATCTAAAAAAATGTTGCTTAAGCTGGGGGCAGTATCTTTTCCAGCTTCGCGAACATGGATAGCTGGCCATCCAAAAACTGCTTTTACAATTCCTTTATCTGTATGTATGTTCACTCTTTTAGAAGGGGCAATAATTGGGTCACTACCGCCATTTTTTCGCAGATAAATAAATCCTTCTTTGGTAATATAATGCACAAACCATGAAATTTCATCGGAATGAGCTTCAATTACTACTTTAAATTCTGCTTCTGGGTTTATGATTCCAACCGCAGTCCCATAATTATCAGTAATATGAGTATCGATAAAAGGAGAAATGTAATCTAACCAAAGTTTTTGACCTGAAGTTTCAAAACCTGTTGGTGATGCATTATTAAGGTATTTTTCTAAAAATTCAGTTGATTTTTTATTAATGATTTCGGTCTTTTTTGGTTTTTTATCTGCCATAAAATCAATTTTCGATAAATATGAAAAAATATTTTACAAAAAAGACATAATTTTTTAACCTTTCTGTAATTTTTATAAAAAAAATGCTTCAATTTGACTCAAAATATATATTAATGTTAGCAGAAATAATTACAATTGGTGATGAAATTTTGATAGGTCAAATTGTTGATAGCAATTCGGCTTGGATGGCAGTTGAATTGAACAAAATAGGCATAAATGTTAAACAAATAAGTTCAATTTCTGATAATGAACAGCATATTTTGAGAGCATTAAAAGAAGCTGAAGATAGAGCCGATATAATATTGATAACGGGTGGTTTGGGTCCTACAAAAGACGATATTACAAAACAAACACTTTGTAAATATTTTAATTGTGGATTAAAAGTAAACACTGAGGCTTTAGAAAATGTAATTACTTTATTTACCCAAAGAGGTTATCCTTTAAATGAGCTTAATAAAAAACAAGCCGAATTACCTGAAACCTGCGAGGCAATTATTAATACACAAGGCACAGCGAGTGGCATGTGGTTTGAAAAGGCTGAGAAAGTTATTGTTTCAATGCCTGGTGTTCCTTATGAAATGTATAAAATGATGGAGTTGTCTATTTTGCCTAAACTTCAAAAAAAATTCAAAACACCAGTCATTTTTCATAGAACTATTTTAACACAAGGTGTTGGTGAATCAATTATCGCTGAAAAAATTCAAAATTGGGAAAATAATTTACCAGAAAATCTAAAATTGGCTTATTTGCCTTCTCCTGGATTAGTTCGACTTAGAATCTCTGCAACAGGAAATGATGAAACCGAGTTAAAAAAACTGGTAAATACAGAAGAAACAAAATTATTAGACTTAATATCAGACATTGTTTATGGTTTTGACAATGAAACTTTAGAATCTGTCATTAAGGATTTATTTACCCAAAACTACTTCACACTTTCGACTGCAGAAAGTTGCACAGGAGGATATATTGCCCATTTAATAACCAGCGTTTCAGGCAGTTCGTCATTTTATAAAGGTTCAGTTATATCTTATTCGAATGAAATTAAGATAAACGAATTACAAGTATCAGAAAAAGATTTAAAAGAACATGGAGCAGTTAGTCAGCAAGTTGTGGAGCAAATGGCCAAGGGTATTAGAGAAAAATATAAAACTACATTTTCAATTGCCACTTCGGGAATTGCTGGTCCAGATGGTGGATCAGATGAAAAACCTGTTGGGACAGTTTGGATAGCCATTGCCAGTGAAAGTGGCGTAAAGTCAAATAAATTTTTATTTGGAAAAAATAGAGAACGAAACATAAGAACCTCATCTTTAATGGCTTTGGGAATGCTTAGACGAGAGGTTTTGAAAAAAAAAATCTTAGTCTTGGTTTTCGTATTATTTTTTTCCCTATAATTGACCAAACAAAACTAACTAAAAACATGAAAAAATTAATTTTCGCATTAGCAATCCTAGTAGGATTCGCTACTACATCGTTTGCTAACGAGTACAAATTAGATGATCAACAAGTTGAATCATTATTCGAAAACGCTAATGATATTTCATTTACATCTGATGATTTAGCAAGTGGCCTAGCTTTAAACTCTGCTGCTGCTGGTGAACAAACGGTTGTTGGATATTATCTGAGATTAGTGTTTTGTGGTGGTATTGGTCTTCATAGAAAATACATGGGAACAGATGGCGAAAAAGTATGGTGGTGGTATTGCTGCGTTCCTGTTGCTGGAGGTGTAACAGCATTTGGAGATTTAATTTATCCCATGATTCATGGTATTGATAAGTACAAAAACAATGGTAAGAAAATAGTTTGGTTAAAAGGTGGTATTTAATCGAATAAAAGATAAAGAAAAAAAGCCGCAATTTGCGGCTTTTTTATTTTAAAACGATAGCAATTAATTCAATTTTTAGTTTTTCATTAAATTCTTTAGATTTTTCATAATTCCTTTTTTCAACTAAAAATGAACTTCTTTTTATACCACCTGTATAAAATCTTTGAAAAGTTGATACATATCCTATAGCAAGACCTGTAAAGTAATATTTATTAAGTATAAGAAAAGTTGTAGCGCCCAACCCAATTAACTGAAAGCTAATATTTACAATACCCTCTCCAATATTTCCAGCATATAAAAAACCTGAGCCGGGTAAAAAAGTAGAAAGTTTTTCTGCTTTTGTTGGACTTTTCATTTTTGGAATTAAATTTTCTGAATACAGGGAATCAATTTTATAGCGCTCAGTCGAATCTAATTCTAAACTTGCAGCAACATTTTTGGCTAGATCCCATTTTCTTTCTTCATTTAATATTAAAATCTCTAATATTTTGATGTTGTTAGAATAGAATTTTGGAAGTTTAGATTTTAGTTGAATAATTTGGTTTTCGGCATTTTCAAAATTTCCTGATAAATAGGCCGTAAAAGCATTTGTGTATCTTCCAAGGAAAGCAAAAGAATCGGAAATGCTTAAATAATTATACCTAGAAATGGTATTCTCGGCAGCTTTAAATTTTCCTTGAATACAAAGTAATTCTGTTTTTTTGATTAAACATTTGGCTTTAATTTCAGAATTTGATTGACTAAAATTTATCATTTCTATGGCCAATTCAGCAGAATTATATTGTTTTGATCGTATTAGGCTATCAATTTCAATAAAAAGACTGTCAGTATTCGAAAACCCTTCTAAGTGGAATATGAATATCCAAATAAATAAGATGATGAATTTCTTCATGTTTCTCTTTTAATTTAATTTTTACACTTTTTGCACTGCCGTATATATTTCCAAGATAAAATATAGAAAATAAACTACTGGATATAATAAATTGTGGACTATTTATTCCAGCTCTTAGATAACTTTCGAAACCTATTCCCGCCACAGAAATGGTAGTGAAAAATGCAGCTAAACCTTGTCCTGGATTTTCGCTATATATTTTGCCGCTACCAGGAATTAATGAGGAATATAATGCAGCTTTAAATGGAGATTTCTTTTTTATTCGCTTTAAGTCGGTTGCATATTCAATTAAATTTTTCTGCTCTTCGGATATGCTATAATATTGAAAGTCGAAATTTTGACTTATGCTATCAAATTTTGAATAGTTCCCCTCAATTAATGCTAAGGCTGAATAATGTAAAAACTTGAGTTGGGTTAAATGAGGAATCGAATCGGTTTTAATTTTACTTAAAGTAGTTTTAGCTTCAGTATGCTTTTTTTGTAGAATGTACCCCAAAGACTCATAAAATTTAGCTTTATAATAAAAATTACTGTTGGGATTGACCTTATCTAAATATATGCAGGTTGAATCAAGATTTCCTGTTAAATAAAAAGTCCATCCAATAAAATAATTGATACTGTCCTGATACATTAAATCTTGACTTAATAGTTTTTGTGTATGTAAATAGTATAAAGCATTATCAAACTCATTATTACTTAATAGATAATTGACAAAAGCAAATTTATCTATTGATGAAATTTTTTGTCCAAACAAAACTATGTTGCTAAAAAGATAAAAAACGAAGAAACAATTTTTCATTTTATTTTTTTAGTCTATAATTTTCAATAGGGTCAATGACCTTGTTAGTTGAAGGATTGATATTTATGCTTCTAATATCAATTTTGGTATAAGGTGTGCAGCGCATCAATCTGTCACTTGATAATAATATTCCTTCAAAAATACCATAGTGCATAATACATTTTCTTGAAAACTCAGAACAACTTAGCTCATAAGGACAACTAGTTCCTAAATGCTGAGAGATACTTTTTTGATATACAAAAAGCATACTTCCAAAAATAAGGTTTACAGGATTATATTTTATGATAGGTTTTTTATCATTGTTCAAAAATGTTACAATTCTATCTTTATATCTGTGATCATTAGTTTTTTTGTTGGCAACTAAATCCCAATAAAGAGATTCATTTTGTGCCTTTGAACTTTGCAAAGCAATAATGAAAAAGAAAATAAATGCGTATCTCATTTTACAACTTTTGCATTTACAGGAACCTTATAATTAATGTAAGTTGAATTAACATCTTCGTTTAATTTTAAATTGCCAAAGTCCTTTTTTACAACGATAGAATCGCCATTATCTTTATAGTCAATTTCAACAATCTTAAAAGGAAATTTTGAATTTCCTATCCAATTATAATTAGAATAATAAGTTTTATAAACAGGAGTGTTGTCTGCTTTAAAGTAAGCAAAAAAAATGGGTAAATTATCTTCAAAAACTAATTTAGCATAAATAGGTTTGTTATGAAAATTTGGGTCTGAATTCCAAAGTTGAATTAAACTTCCATTTTCATATTTACTATCTTTCATAATGTATTTTGCCTTTGAAAGCCCCATATCATGCATTCCAAGTTTTAAAAAGCTATAGAAAATACTTTCCTCACTGCTAAAACCTTTTCCTTGCATAAGTCTTATTTCATTTTTTTGAGGGTCATATTGTTTAAATTCACCAGTGTTGTTGGCTATTGTAATTTGTTCAATTGGCTGACTAAAATATGTTATCAAAAGATTATTTGAATATTTAAAATAGACATCGCTTTTCATGACTATTTTTTTGCCTTTATGCAAGGTAGATGTATTTAAACTTAAACTAATTTGATAAGGTTCCGATTTAAAAGAAATAAATATTAACCCAAAAATGAGAAGAGAAATGTAGATTCTTTTTTTAATAAACATTTATTTAGATTTAGCGCCTAAATTAGTAATAATTAAATTTCTTGCGAATAATTTCTATCATTCTTCTATTATTTCTGTTAAACTTTATTTCACAGCTCTCATTTGCTCAAGATGATGCGAGGTTTATACAATTTAAACAATCTTATTTAAACGAATTGTATAATGGGTCTTATAAAAAAGCTGATTCAATCATTCAAAAAAATGAATCTGAATTTAAATCAAATTCAAGCTATTATTTGCTTTCAGCCAATTTTTTTTGGTGGAAAATTATTACTGGAGATAAATCTAAACAAAATGAAAATCAATTTTTTGCACAATTAAATAAATCGAAAAAATTAAATAACAGAAAAAATAACCAAAATGTCAACCATATTGATTTAAGAAATTCTATTTTAATTCATGCTTTTAAAACGCGGTTTGAGATGCTTGATAATCAATATTTATCAGCCGTTCAAGATCTGAAAAACTGCATTGATTATCTAAAAACTTCATTTGGAAAAGAGGAAGAATATCCTGATTTTTTGCTGACGTCTGGTTTATATAATTATTTCAGCGATTATGCATGTGAACAATATACTTTCGTAAGAATGGTTTTTAAAATTTATCCCAGAGGAAACAAACATAAAGGATTGCTGATGTTGGGGCAAGCAACTCAAAAATCAGATATTTTCTTAAAAACCGAAAGCCATTATTTTTTAATGAAAATTTATTTCGATTTAGAGAAAGATTATCCCAAAGCCAAAATTAATTGTAGAGCTTTGTTAAACTTATATCCAGAAAACCATATTTATCAATTGTATTGGATTCATATTCAAAAACAGTTAAACCAATATGAAGATTATAAATTAAAAGTTGATAAGTTTATTATTTCTGTAAATGAAAATAAGTCTTTAAATGAGCTTCAAAGGCTGCATTTAATGAAAGAGTTAGAAAAAATAACTCACCCAAATTGAGAGAATTACATTTTTTTGATTTAAAATTTGGAAAAAAATTATTTTTTAAATTGAAAGTTTCTAAATTCGCACCGCTCATTCTATGATTGAAGCGTTGGTGAGGTGGGTGAGTGGCTGAAACCAACAGTTTGCTAAACTGTCGTACGGGAAACTGTACCGGGGGTTCGAATCCCCCCTTCACCGCAAAAGGTTATCAGAAATGGTAACCTTTTTTGTTTCCACGAATTTTATTTAAAATCTAATATCTGGGGGATTTGAACCCCGAGGGTTCGACTTCCAAAGGAATCGCGAATTCCTGCAAAAAATAAATAAGCCATGAGCAATCCCCCCTTCACCGCAAAAGGTTATCAGAAATGGTAACCTTTTTTGTTTCCACGAATTTTATTAAAGCCTAAAAATGGGGATTTGAACCCCGGGGTTCGACTTCCGAAGGAATCGCGAATTCTTGCAAAAAATAAATAAGCCATGAGCAAATCCCCCCTTCACCGCAAAAAGTTATCAGAAATGGTAACCTTTTTTGTTTTCGTAATTTAACCAAAAACCTCTTCTTTTTCCCCATCAAACCAAGCATAAACCATACTTGGATGCGAATCTTGGTGAAAAATGTTTCCATTATAGTCAATAGAAATAGCGCCAGCAAATCCATCAAAAGGTTTTAATTCTTCAAAACTTTTTTCAAATGCTTTTTTGATAGGCATTTCATCGCTTACGCGTGTAACAATTTTGGTGGCTAAAGCTGCGCTTACAATATCTTCACCAACGCCTGTGCAAGAAACACCACAAAAATCATTAGCAAAATTTCCGGCTGTTGTGGCTGAGTCTGAAATTCGACCCACCATTTCAAATCCTTTGCCACCGGTTGAAGTAGCTGCGGCTATTTTACCATTTTCATCTAATGCAACACAACCAACTGTGCCCAATCCATTGGCTTTTAATTTGGCTAAATATTCTTCTCTTCTCTGAGGAATTTCGGTACTAAATGTTTCAAAGCCATTTTCTTGAGCAAATTTTATGGCACCTTCTCCACCTAAAACCCTATCATCATAAGGCATTAGTTTTTCTGCAACCCGAATTGGATTTTTAACATCTTCAATATTAATTACACCCGAAAATTTTTTGGTATGTCCGTCCATTAAAGAAGCACTCATTCTTATTTTTCCATCACTTTGAATTTGAGAACCAATTCCAGCATTAAATAGTGGGTCGTTTTCTAATAATTCTACCGCAAAAACAACTGTTTCAAGTGCGGAATGCGATTTTAAATAATTGAAACTTTCTTTTACAATTTTCAAAAGTGCGGTTTGTTTGGCAATTTTAGTTTCCAAATTAGTGGATGACTCACTAAAAAATCCACCATGAATAATAACTTTTGGATTTATTTTCATACTTATTCGGCTTCTCTAACTTTTTTAGTTTCCTTGTGGATAATCATTTTATGGTCAATTAAATCATAATGATCTTTCATTGACAAAACATGCACTTTTAGGTTTTCAATTGAAATTGGAGCGCCCATTTGTACATCATATATATTAGTATCGTTTATATTTCTTCCATCTACTAAAATAACCAAACCTGAACCGATAGCTTCCATATCAGTTCCATGTTTTATTAATAGACCAGTATCTTCTCCTAAACCAATTCCCAAAACCATAGGATTGCTCACAACTGCTTGAAAAAGTCTTCCAATTCGGCCTCTTTGAACAAAGTGAGTATCAATGATTACATCATCAATTAATCCTAAACCACTTGTTATTTTTACTTCACCCTTCAAAAGTGCTTCACTTGCCGAACCTTGATAAATCATATTGTTAGAACATGCAGCAGCACCGGCTGAAGTTCCAGCAATCACAAAATTTTCATTTTTATATTTTTTCAATAGAATTTTATGAAACTCAGTACCACCTAAAATTGAGGTTAATCGTAACTGATCACCTCCTGTAAAAACCAAAATGTTACATTTTGAAAGTCTTTCACAGTTCGTAGGATCGTTTGAACCATTTCTATCTTGAATATCGAGCACTCCAACATTGTGAGCGCCTAAATAAGAAAAGGCTTTAATATATTCTTGACCAACTTCAATGGGAATTTGGGAAGCAGTTGGCACAATTTCTATGCGAGATTCGTTTCCAAATTCCGATTCGGTAATCATTCTTTTTAATATGCCTTTTTCAAAAAAGTTGAGATTCTTCTCGATTTCTTTTTTGTAGTTTTTTTCTGTAAAGCTACCTGTATCTATCGCTCCACCAATAACCATCAGGGTTCCTTTTGGGGTCATTATTTCTATATTAAGGAATTGTAAATCGGCTGTAATGATAATTTATATTGAAATATTATCAAACCATTCTTCAATATTGATATTAACAACCAAGTATTGGAAATTTGAATAATATTTATCTTCTTTAGAAAATGAAATAAATAAGAATCCTAACCTGTAAATATTTTTTATGAAAATTTTAAAAGTACAAGCATTAAGAGGCCCTAACATTTGGAGTGTAAATAGAAAAAAATTAATCCAAATGCGTTTGGATTTAGAAGAATTAGAGCAATTACCAACTAATAAAATTGAAGGTTTTGCGGAACGTTTAGAAAAAATGTTTCCAACTATGTATGAGCATCGATGTTCAGAAAAGAAACCTGGTGGATTTTTCTATCGTGTTCGAAAAGGAACTTGGATGGGTCATGTAATCGAACATATTGCACTTGAAATTCAAACACTTGCTGGAATGGAAACGGGTTTTGGAAGAACACGCGAAACCAAAACATCGGGTATCTATAATGTTGTTTTTAGTTATATAGAAGAAAATGTTGGGATGTATGCAGCTGAAGCCTCAGTTAGAATTGCTCAAGCTTTAGTAGATGGAGTTGACTATGATTATTCTTCAGATTTAAAAAAGATGCGTGAAATTAGAGAGGATGTTCGCTTGGGACCAAGCACTGGCTCTTTGGTTGAAGAAGCTGTTAGTCGCGATATTCCTTGGATTAGATTAGGAACCAATTCTTTGGTTCAATTGGGCTATGGTGTAAATCAAGTTCGCTTTCAAGCAACTATTACTCAAAACACAAGTAACATAGCGGTTGACATAGCTTGTAATAAAGAGCAAACCAAAAAAATGCTAGATGATGCAGCTATTCCAGTTGCTAAAGGAGGAATTTGTGTTGATGAAGAAGATTTAGAAAACGTTATTAAAAAAATTGGTTATCCTATTGTTTTAAAGCCTTTAGATGGAAATCATGGAAAAGGTGCTTCTATTAATGTCAAAACTTGGGATGATGCTTTAGCAGGTTTACATTTTGCGAAAAAATATTCTCGCAAAGTAATTGTTGAAAAATTTATTACTGGTTATGACTTTAGAGTTTTAGTTATCAATAATAAGGTTGTTGCGGCAGCGCAGCGCGTTCCGGCACATGTTAAAGGCGATGGAATATTAAATGTTCAGCAATTAATTGATAAAGAAAATTTAGATCCACGCAGAGGTTATGGACATGAAAATGTGCTTACAGAAATTACAGTTGATAGAGATACTACTGATTTACTTGAAAAAATAGGCTATACACTTGAAAGTATACCAAAAAAGGATGAAATTGTTTATTTAAAATCAACTGCGAATCTTAGCACAGGTGGAACTTCGATTGATGTTACTGACATGATGCATCCTGAAAATATTTTTCTATCTGAAAGAATTTCAAGGGTAATAGGTTTAGATGTTTGCGGAATTGACATCATGGCATCGAATTTAACCCAGCCATTGAAAGAAAATGGAGGTGTTATATTAGAAGTAAATGCAGCTCCAGGTTTTAGAATGCACTTAGCACCATCTGAGGGTTTGCCAAGAAATGTGGCAGCTCCGGTAATTGATATGTTATATCCTCCAGGAAAACCTTCTCGCATTCCTATTATAGCAGTTACTGGTACCAATGGTAAAACTACTACCACAAGACTTTTGGCACACATGGTTAAAAATGTGGGTTACAGAGTAGGTTTCACAACATCAGATGGAATTTATGTTCAAAATCACATGCTTGAAAAAGGTGATACAACTGGGCCTTTAAGTGCTGAATTTATTTTAAAAGATCCTACTGTTGAATTTGCAGTTTTAGAAACTGCTAGAGGAGGAATTTTACGTTCAGGATTAGGTTTTAGTCGCTGCGATGTGGGCATTGTAACCAATATTCGCGAAGACCATTTAGGATTAAATGACATTGAAACTTTAGACGATTTAGCCAGAGTAAAATCAGTGGTTGTGAAATCAGTTAAAAAAGATGGTTGGGCTGTTTTAAATGCTGAAGATGAATATTGTTTGAAAATTGCAGAGGAATTAGATTGCAAAATAGCTTATTTCAGTTTAGATGAATTTAATCCGGTTATTGTTGATCATTGCAAAAAAGGTGGTATTGCGGCCATTTATGAAAATGGTTTTGTAACCATTAAAAAAGGTGACTGGAAAATTAGAATTGAAAAAGTAACGCACATTCCATTAACGGTTAATGGTAAAGCTAGATTTATGGTAGCCAATGTTTTAGCCGCTACTTTAGCTGCTTATTTGTATGGTTTTAAAACCGAAGGAATTAAACTTTCTTTAGAAACATTTATTCCATCAGCTGCTTTAACACCAGGAAGATTGAACATTTTCAATTTCAAAAACTTTAAAGTAATGATTGATTTTGCGCACAATCCTGCTGGGTATTTAGCCATTGAAGAGTTTTTATCGAACATTGATTCACCTAAAAAAGTAGGAATTATTGCCGGAGTAGGCGATAGAAGAGATGAAGACATTACTGAATGTGGAAAAATTGCAGCTAGAATGTTTGATCACATTATCATCAGACAAGAAAAACACTTGAGAGGCAGAACGGAACAAGAAATTATTGATTTGATTATTGGCGGAATTAATCAAGTTGACAAAAAAATTACTTATGAAATAATTCCAAAAGAAATTGAGGCCATCAAACATGCCATCTCAACTGCTGAAAATGGTATTTTTATAACTGCTTTGAGCGATGTTGTAACCAATGCTATTGAAATTGTTCAACAATATTTAGATAAGGAACTTGATAAAGAAGCCGGTTTATAATACTGGCTTCTTTACTAGCGATTGGATAATAAAGACGGATATGATAAATTGTCAATTATTTTTTAAAAATACTTAACAGATGAAATTTCCTAGATATCCATTAGCTTCTAGTGATAAATTCCAAACCTTTGAATTTATTAGCGAAGGGAAAAGGGGTCTAATTTATAAATTGGTTCGTTTTCAAAAGACTAATCTAAAAGATGTTTATAATTTAGCATTTGGAGATAAAAATCATTTAACTGGTGATATTGACGATACAATAATTTCAAATAATGGAGATAGTGAAAAAGTTCTAACAACTGTTGCAGCAACAATTTATGCTTTTACAGATAAATATCCAGAAGCATAGATTTATGTGACAGGAAGCACTAAAGCACGAACTCGCCTTTACAGAATTGGAATTACAAAATACATCTCAGAAGTAAATGAAGATTTTGAATTATTAGGAGAACGCAACAATGATTGGGAATTGTTACAAATTAATGTCGAATATGATGGTTTTTTAATTAGACGTAAAAAATAAATAAAACTATTTTTGCTAAATAAGTAATCTAATAATGAAAATTACAACAAGTTAAAAAAGAGGAAAATTCCTATTGTTAAAGTCGATAAGTCACTTAATAAATATGACGAAGTCGTTTTGTTTCCTGATAAGCTAGAAAAGGCAAATGAAATGCTTAGAAAAGTTGGACTGCCAAAGCAATGGACTGCCGAAAAATAATAGGATTAATCTATCAGATTTTTAAAAAACCTAGTCCTTAAAAATTTCTTTTGGCTCAGGGACTTTGAAAACCATATAATTAGTGCCTAAAAAGTTAAGTACTGAATTAATCACAATGGCTATGATATTGTTTAATGATTCAGCTTTTAAGCCAATGTTTACCAATGGTTCTATTCCTAAATGATGATCTAAAACATAGTTAATTATCAAGTAAAAAAAGAAAGTTACTGCATACACAGAAATGTATTTTAAAAGGTATTTTTCTTCTTCATCGGTTTGTTCAACGTAAGTCCAAAGCTTATTTAAAGTAAAACCAACAAAAAATCCCATAATCCAACCAATGGCTTTAGCAGGAAGGTTAAAAGCTGGATATTCTAGTGTAATTATCCAATGAACGGCTAAAGAAACAAGTGCGCTAAAAGTACCTACAAAACCAAATTTTATAAATTTTCTTAGCAGAGGGAACTGCCTCAACCACTTTCTTAAATCGTTTATTTTTTGAATTACCAAAACTTATAAAATTTCTGCGCAAATATAGCCGCTATCTATAAAGTTCAAAATAATTAATCTTTAAGATAAGTATTTACCAACAATAGGCATTCTTCGACCCATTCCAAATGCTTTTTTTGAAACTCTTAAAATGGGTGCAAATTGTTTGCGCTTGTATTCATTGGTATTGACCAATTTCAGAACTCTATTCACCAATTGTTCATTAAATCCTAAATCAATTAATTGTTTTGGGCTTTTTCTTTCTTCAATATAAAGCTTTAGAATTTCGTCCAAAACATCATATTCTGGCAATGAATCTGAATCTTTTTGATTGGGCCTTAATTCAGCACTTGGTGCTTTGGTAATAATATTTTCTGGAATTATTTCCTTTTCGCGGTTTATGTATCTGCAAAGTTCAAAAACTTCGGTTTTATACAAATCGCCAATAACAGAAAGGCCGCCACACATATCGCCATACAAAGTTCCGTAACCCACAGCTAGTTCCGATTTGTTGGAAGTGTTCAATAAAATCTGTCCGAATTTATTGCTAATGGCCATCAACAAAACGCCTCTTGAGCGCGATTGTAAATTTTCTTCGGCTATATTAAAACTTGTGCCTTCAAAAGTTTCAGCTAGTTCATCAACATAAGCATCAAAAATGTTTTTGATAGGCAAAATTTGATGGGTATTTCCTAAATTTTCAACCAAAGCCAAAGAATCAGTAATCGAATGTTCACTAGAAAATTGAGAAGGCATTAAAACAGCATGCACATTTTCTTTTCCTAAGGCTTTTACAGCCAAATACAAAACCAAAGCGGAGTCAATTCCACCGGAAAGTCCTAAAATGGCTTTATGGAAATTCATTTTATCGAAATAATCTCTTATGCCTTTTATCAAAGCTTTTTCGACAAAAAAGTACTTTTCGTAATCGAATTTTGAAATGGGTTGGGGTAAATTTTCAGTGTCAAAAATTTGAAAATCTTCTTCAAAATATTGCAGTTCACCAATGGTTTCTCCATTTGAATTGATAACTTTTGAACCTCCATCAAAAATAATTTCAGTTTGCGCACCCGCTTGATTGACATAAAAAAGAGGAAAGCCATAATTTTTAGCATTCCAACTCAAAACCTTATTTCTTTCTTCTATTTGAATATTCGAAAATGGCGAAGCGGCAATGTTTATCATTAAATCTGGTGAAGTTTTTTTAAGCTCTTCCATAGGCCAAATTCGGTACATTTTATCATCTTCAATGTCCCATAAATCTTCGCAAATAGTTAAAGCAATTTTTTTTCCTTTATATTGAATAATGTCAAAGGTTTTAGACGATTCGAAATAACGGTATTCATCAAAAATATCGTAGTTAGGCAACAAGGCTTTGTGATGAACAGATTCTACTTTTCCATCCACCAGAAAATAGGCAGAATTGTACAAGTTTTTGCCATCTAAAGAAGCATTAATACTAGGCGAACCAACAATAGCAGCAATGTTTTGACAATGTTTGGCAATGTTTTGAATAGCCAATTCGCATTGATTAATAAAATGAGGAAATTCTAAAAAATCTAATGGAGGATAACCACAAACGGCTAGTTCAGAAAAAACAACTAAATCAACTTTTTGCGATTTAGCTTCGTTTATTTTAGCAATTATTTTTTCAACATTTTGTTCGAAATTACCAATGTGATAATTCAATTGTGCCAGCGCTATAATCATTGTTCAGCCTTTATTTTGCTTTAATTCAAAAATAAATTTTGGCAAATATATAAATAGAAAAGAGGGGAGAGGAAATAGCTTGTTGAAATCGAAAATAATAAACCCTAATATTGTTAAATTAAAAGATAATAAATGAAAACACTTTTTATCATTGGAAATGGATTCGACTTAGCACATGGTTTAAAAACAAGTTACAAAGATTTTATTGAAGATTATTTAAAACAAATTTTTGAAGTAGTTGAGAAAAACTCAGAGTATAATGATGATTTGATAACAATTAAGTTTGAACAAAAAATGGGCACTCTTGATTTTATTAAAAAATTATCTCAAAAAAGTACAGGATTTGAAAAATTAGAATACTGCCAATTCAATACTGAAGGATTTCAGATTGAATTTCATTTTGAGCTGTTGAAAAAGAGCATAAAAAATTTTCAAAATTTTAGGTGGGTAGATGTTGAATATGAATATTATAAGTTACTCCAAAAATGCTTAGGATCAGATGAAGAAAAAATTTACCAAGAAATTCAAGATTTGAATAAATTGTTTGAATCATTTAAAAATTTATTTTTTAAGTATATTTTTAATGAAAACGCCAAAATTACAAGAGAAACTAGATTTGAAGAGATGTTCGATTTTTTGAAATCAATAATCAATGAACAGATTGATAAACATAACATTTGCTTTTTAAGTTTCAATTATACTTCATTAGCTAACCTATATTATCAAAACTTTAAAGGGGCAAATTCAAAATTTATTCAAATTCATGGAAGTTGTGATAATAATTTAAGTAATCCGCAAATTTTTGGTTATGGAGATGAAATGGATAAAAGGTTAGGAGATTTAGAAGATATTAATATTCAAGATGCATTTAAAAATATTAAATCAATTAATTACTCTAAAAATCAAAATTATAAACAACTATATGCTTTTATGACTTCTTCTGTTGTAAACTCAATAGATGGATATAATGTAAAAGTAATAGGTCATTCCTGCGGACTATCGGACAGAACATTGTTAAATGAAATTTTCGAATCTGAATTATGTCATTCAATTACTTTATATCACTACAGAAAAGATGAAAATAATACTGATTTTGAAGAAAAATATTCAGAAATATTCAGACAATTTAAGGAGAAAACTTTACTGCGAAAAAAAGTGGAAACTTTTAACAAAGATCATTTTATTCCACAATGGAATGATTAGATAAAAGCTCATTATTTTCTAAACCATCCCTCTTTCTTCTTTTATAGCTTCGTAAGCTTCTAAAATTTTTCTGAATTTTTCTTGGGCATCTTTCTGAATTTCAGGACCTAAATTGGCTACTTTATCAGGATGATGTTTCATGGCCATTTTGCGATAAGCTTTTTTCACTTCATCGTCAGTTGCTGTGGTTTCAATTTCCAGAATTTTGTAATAATCTTCTTTTTTAATGCCAAAACCTTTTACTTGACCAAACATGGCTTTTATGGATTCATAATCAGCTGAATTAATGTCTAATAAATAAGATATTTCAGCAATTACTTTTACTTCAGCTTCGTTCATTTCGCCATCGGCTGCGGCCAAACCAAACAAAAGGTTCAGCAATTGTAAACGATAGCTGTAATTCATAAACGATTTTATCTGCGAGCAAACATCGCTTAGGGGAATATCTTTATTTAGAATTTCTTTTAAAATTAAAAGATTTTGAGTGGCTTTTTCTTCGCCAAAATTTTTGCGTAAAAAACCTTTAACAAATTCAAGTTCCGATTTTAGTATTTTACCATCAGCTTTCATTACAGCCGCGGTTAAAACCAAAAGACTTACTGTAAAGTCTCCTTGCGTGGTTCTTCTTCTTCCACCTGAAGTTTGCGTTTGCACTTCAATGTTATCGCGATTGTCAAAAATTGCACCTAATGCAAAACCAAAAATTCCTCCAATAGGCCCACCAAAAGTCCACCCTAAAGCTCCTCCAAGCCATTTACCAAACATAACAGATTGTTTTTTTTAAAAAATTGAGTCCGAATTACTCTAAAAACATTGAATTTACCAACTTCCTCCAGCTCCACCGCCTCCAAAACTTCCACCACCAAAACCACCGAAGCCGCCTCCACCGCCTCCAAAACCACCGCCACCGCCTCTAAAGTCGCCCCATGAACCGCCATGATTTCTTCCACTTGAATTTAATAACCACAATAAAGTCCATAAATCACCTGAATTTTTCCCTCCAATTGTAGTATGTCTCTTTTTGCCAATCATTGCCGATATCATAATTATAAAAATGATAAAAGCTAATATTATAATAATGGCTGTTGAGCTTGTTTTTTTCTTCTTTTTATTTGTTTTGGCGTATTGTTCAGGCGTAAATTCTTGCGTGGCTAATTTTATAATTACATCAGTTGCAGCATTTAATCCACCTGCCATATCGCCTTTTTTAAAGCGTGGAATTATCTCATTTTCAACAATTCTTTTGGCAATTGCATCAGGAATGGCACCTTCTAAACCATAACCTGTGGCAATAAATACTTTGCGCTGACCAGAACCGCCACCTGTTTTTACTAAAATTACAATGCCGTTGTTAAACTTAGCATCACCAACTCCCCATTTTTGACCTAAAGCAAATGCATATTCAGAGGCTTCATAACCGCCTAAATCTTCCACAATGGCAATAGCTATTTGAGTTCCGGTTTGGTTAGTAAAATTTACCAACTTTTGCTCTAACTCGCTTTGTTCAGAATTGGATAACATTCCTGAATAATCATTAACCAATCTTGGAGGATTGGCTTTTTCAGGTAAAGGAATATCACTTGAAAAACTTAAAAGTGAGACAAGAACGAAATTTATTATAAGAAGAAACTTTTTCAAAATATTAGTTTTTTTTGAATGAAATATCATCGTTTAATTCGTTGATATCGTTTTTGGAGCGAGGAAAAAATGTTTTTAATTGTTCACCGGCTTTATTAATCCCTTCGCACAATCCTTTACAAAATTCACCTTTTTTAAAATCATCAATCATTTCATTTTTAATATTTTCCCAAAAATCATCTCCAACTTTGGCATGAATTCCCGCATCACCAATAACAGCAAATTGATGGTCTTCAATTGAAAGGTAAAAAAGAATACCATTACGTAACTCTGTTTTGTGCATGCCTAATTGTTTAAACAAAAATGCAGTATGATCTAAAACATCTTCTTTGCATACATTTTCAATGTGTACTCTTATTTCGCCAGAAGTTTGCATTTCAGCCTCATAGATTGCTTTTTTTATAGCTTCTTTTTCTATTTCGGTGAAAAATTTTTGAATATCCATTTATTGATTATCTGCTTAATAATTTTATTGATAACCCTTCTATCTTATTTTTTGATAGAAGGGTTGAATTGTGACAGTGAAATTAAAACTCAACTTTTGGAGCTTTTTCTGTGCCTTCTTCTGCTTTAAAATATTCTTTTGAAGTGAAGTCAAACATAGATGCTGTAAGGTTGTTTGGGAATTTACGGATATATCCGTTGTAGTCTTCAACTGCACTATTGAAATTTTGTCTCGCTACGGTTATTCTATTTTCTGTACCTTCTAATTGAGCTTGCAAATCGCGGAAATTTTCATTGGCTTTTAAGTCAGGATATTGCTCTACAGTTACCAATAATTTTGATAATGCTGAACTTAATTGTCCTTGTGCTTGTTGATACTGAGCCATTGTTTCGGGTGTAAGTTTTGAGGCATCAACCTGAACGCTGGTAGCTTTTGCTCTGGCTTCAATTACCGCTGTTAAGGTGCTTTGTTCAAAATCGGCATATCCTTTTACAGTGCTCACCAAATTAGGAATTAAATCACTTCTGCGTTGATATTGAGCTTCAACATCGGCCCATTTTCCTTTTATTGATTCTTCTTTTTCAACCATACTGTTGTAACCGCATGATGAAAGGGAAAGTACAGCTAATAAAGCTAAGAAAGGAATTACTAGTTTTTTCATTGTTTATTTTTTTAATGTGTTAAAATTGAGGTTTTTTCGGGTTCAAATTTTTAATTTGTTACGAATGGTAATTATTGAGGTATTTAGGAAAAAAAAGAGGCCGAAATTTCAGCCTCTTTTAATTTTATTAGTCAATTAATGAAACCGATCGTTTTATGAATTTGGTTAAATCTTCTCCTTTCAGCATTCCTTGTGACAATAAAGCTAAATCAAAACTTTGTTTAATTAAGTTTTCTTGTTTATCTGCATCAGTTTCTGCTAAAATTCTGCCTGTTAAAGGATGATTGGTATTTACAACCAAGTTTAAAAACTCAGGCATATCGCCCATCATCATCATTCCTCCACCACCAACTTTGTTCATTTCCTTCATTCTTCTCATAAATTCAGGACGAGTAATTAGCATTGGAGCATCGTTTTCGCTTAGGTTTTCAAGCATTACAGTGAATTTTTTATCTGTAATTTTCGATTCTAAAACCGTTTTTAAACTTTCTTTTTCGGTGTCGTTAAGTTTAGAAATTTGGTTGTCGTCTTTTTTTATCAATTTATCAATCACATCACCATCAACTCGCACAAAGCTTGTGTTTTCAAATTTTTGCTCCAAACGTTGAATGTAATGTCCTGTTAAAGGTGAATTCATTACCAAAACATCGTAACCTCTTTCTTTTGCAGCACTAATGTAAGCATGTTGTTCTTCAACATCACTGGTATAAAGAATCACAACACGATTGTCTTTATCGGTTTGTGTTTTTTCAATTTCAGTTCTGTATTCTTCAGTTGGTGTGTGTTTTCCTTCTGTGTTTTTTACCAAATCAAATTTTAAAGCTCTATCAAAAAATTTCTCATCTGTCAACATTCCATATTCCATGAAAAGTTTAATGTCATCCCATTTTTTCTCGAAATCTTCGCGATTGTTTTTAAACATCTCTTCCAACTTATCAGCTACTTTTTTAGTGATATGGGATGATATTTTTTTAACATTTCCATCACTTTGCAAATAACTTCTCGAAACGTTTAGTGGAATATCAGGTGAATCGATTACACCATGCAATAGTGTTAAAAAGTCTGGTACAATTCCTTCTACCGAATCAGTAACAAAAACCTGATTGCTGTATAATTGAATTTTATTTTTTTGAATATCAAAATTGGTTTTCAATTTCGGGAAATATAAAATACCCGTTAAATTGAAAGGATAATCCACATTTAAGTGAATATGGAAAAGTGGATCTTCTGAAAAAGGATACAACTCACGATAAAAACCTGCATAATCTTCTTCTTTTAAATCAGCTGGTTTTTTAGTCCAAGCTGGAGATGGATTATTGATAATATTATCAACTTCTACGCTGGTTTTTTCAGGATTTCCATCTTTATCTTTTTTACCACTTGGGTCGTCAATATATTCGGTTTTGGTTCCGAATTTAATTTCGACAGGTAAAAATTTACAATATTTTTTAAGGATATCACCAATTCTTCCGTCTTCTAAAAACTCTTCTGAATCCTCTGCAATATGGAGAATAATATCAGTTCCTCTCTCACTTTTTTCGAATGGTGTTAATGTGTATTCAGGACTTCCATCACATTCCCATTTAACAGCTCCTGCATCTTCACCAGTTTTAAATGATTTTGAAATTAATTCTACCTTTTTGGCAACCATAAAAGCAGAATAAAATCCTAAACCAAAATGTCCGATAATGTTGCTTCCTTCTGCTTTGTCTTTGTATTTATTTAAGAACTCTTCCGCACCCGAAAAGGCAATTTGATTGATGTATTTTTCAACTTCCGATGCTGTTAAACCAATTCCTTTGTCTTTTATGGTTATGGTTTTGGCCTCTTTGTTTACAATCACTTCAATTTTTGTATCGCCTAATTCACCATTAAACTCACCTAAACGAGCAAAGGTTCTTAATTTTTGTGTTGCATCAACCGCGTTTGAAACTAATTCTCTCAAGAATATTTCATGGTCTGAATACAAAAACTTCTTGATAATGGGGAAAATGTTTTCTGTTTGTACGCTAATCTTTCCGCTTGACATAGTTTTTAAATTTTTTGCAAAAGCTCTTCAAAGCTTGTACCATTTAAAAATATGTGACATAATGACAATAAGTAAGATAATTTTGTCATTTTTTTGAAATTTTTTAGCCGCAAAATTTTTTATTGTCAATTTTTATTTTCCTCAAACAATAATATTTCTGGTTATAAAATCATTGGTAAAAAACTGATCTATTTCAATTGTATTGGGGTCAATTTGTTCGCCTTTGTGGTTTTGTAATAAAGCATTTTCAAATAAAAAACTAAGGAAAATTTCCCATTTGTTTCTATCCATAACGCCCCAAAACCAATGTTCATTTAAAAATGCATTTTTGAATTTTAACAACGATTTCAAATTAAAGCTTTCATCCTTAAAAGCTTCTATCCCAGTTTTTACCAAAATTTTGGCAGCATCGGCTTTGTTATTATGCACAAATACATATCCTTTTGCGCAAGCTTTCAAAAAGGCTTTTACTTTTTCGGGTTCATTTTCTAAAGTTTCTTTTCTACAAATAATCAATGGAGAATATCCATAAGGAATTTGATAATTTTCTAAGTGAAAATAGTTTAATTCAATCCCTTTTTCTTCCGCTAAAACACCCTCCCAAGGTTCAAAAATCCAAGTGGCATCTATTTTTTGCGCTAAAAGTAAATCCCATATTTTTAGCTTTTCAGGATAAGTTATTTGAACTTGACCATAACCACCATCATTCATTATCATTTGACGAATAATGCCATCTTCATATCTAGCTTGGTAAGATCCATAAATTTTACCATCTAATTCGGCAGGTTTTTCAATACCACTATTTTTCAAACTAACAATGGCACTTTTATCGCGCTGCAAAATGGCAGCAATGGCAACTAAATCTTTTTTATTTTCCGATAATTGATAACTAATCACGCTTTCAGAAGGCGCTACACAAAAATCAACTTCTCCATTGGCTAATTTTCTAGCTGGAGTTTTTTCATAATTATCCATGCCAGGATGAATAATTTCAAGCTCAATATTTTCTTTAGTGAAATATGCATTTTGTTCGGCTACAAAAAATCCGCTGTGAATGGTATTTGGAGTCCAGTCGAGCGCCAGTTTTACTTTCATTTTTTAGTTATTAAATGTTCATATTTAGCTTTCACCGATTCAGGAATTGGAGTTGGTTCACCAGCTTCGTCAATGCGCACAAAAGTGATATCTGTTGAACAAACAGTTGCTTCTTCGCCACTGTAAACACTGTATTTTCTAGCTTCTACGCGCAATGTAATCGATGTGTTTCCCATGCGTAAAACTTCCCCATAAATTCTAATTAAAAAGCCAACTTTCACCGCTTTTCTAAATAAAACTTCATCAATTTTTAAGGTAACCATGTTGGGTGTTCGGCAAATTAAGGTGGCCATTGAAGCTGCTGCTTCATCAATCCAGGAAAGCATTACGCCTCCAAATAAATTACCATGAATACCAATATCGCGGGTCATACAAATTCGCTGAGCAATTAATTCCATTTTTATGAAAATTTTGCGCGAAGGTATTTATTGGCGATAGATTAAGAAAGGAAATAAATTCTAAATTTATTTATTAGGATTAATTATCATTTTAATCACATGTTCAAAATTTAAAAGTTTTCAAATGAAATATATTTAAACCTGAAGATTTGAATTTTGGTTTTAAGGCAATCTGGTTTTATAGAATTAGATTATTAATCTATATTTTCAGGAAATTTTAAAAACAAATTTGATTCATGAAATCAAAAGTATTCAGTTTTCTATTATTTGTTTTGGTATTTGCATCTGGATTCCAAAGCAAATTTGATTCATTAAAACTCTCAAGGTTAGAATTTCATCTTAATATACCTGATAATAAGCTCATTTTTCCTGGAAGGAGTGGATTGTTTTTAAAAAATGAAAAATCCTATTTAATGACTCACGATACAAGACTTGACAATATTTTAATTTATCAGGAAAAAGATATCAATCCTATTTCAACTTTTTCATTAAAAAAGCTAGATACCGTTTTGGGATGTTCTTTTGGAGACCAACTAGTTTGCAATTTTATTGGTTATGACAGTACTGTTGTTTTTTCTGGTGAAAACATTGCTTTTATCATAAATGGTAAAGTAAAATGGATAAAATCAATGGAAGATGTAATAGGAAAAGATCGCTATTTTATTGCTAATGCAAGTTCCAATGCCGTTTTTGATTTTATCAATGGAAATTTAATTTTAACTTTTGGAGGCGAATATGGGAATACAGATAAAAAATACAAATTTGATTTTAAAATGTTTAGTCTTTTAGATTTAGAAAAAGCATCGGCAAAAATTTTCCAATTTCATAATCCCGATTTCAGCGATAATGAGATAAGAATGATAGACCCCATTACTTTTTCTGACAACAAACATTTATATGTGCGTTATGGATATGATTCTAATGTTTATAAAATTGAAAATGACAACAGTTTTAAAGTTTATCCACTAGAAAATAAACAAGATAGTTTTATTAATACAGGCAATCTTAAAAAAGATTTTGAGAGTAAATTAAATTTCGGTAATCGTTTTAGCGACTTTTATGCTTTTAATGGCGGTTTTTATTTTATATCAAAAAACTCAACCAACGATTCATTAATACCGTTTATTTATGAGATCAATTTTTTAAATGAAAATTTTAAAAGAATAAATCAATTAAAATTAGAACAGAATAAATATTTATTTCCTCCCACATTTATGAATCAAAATGGTTTTGCTTTAGCCGAATCAGGATGGTTTGAAAAAGAAGGTAAATTAGTATTTCATCACTATCGATTCGAATAAATTTTTTATTTATAAAGGCCTATTTTTTTGGCCTTTTTTTATTTTAAAAGTTAAATTTCCATTAAGAATTAAAAATTCGCACTTAGTGTAAAAAATACACTTATATTTGAAGAAACATTTTGGATATGGAAAATATAGCTTTAATTGCCCACGACAAACTGAAAAAAGATTTAGTTGATTTTATTATTGAAAGAAAAGAATGGATTGATGGCGTAAATCTTTTAGCAACTGGAAGAACTGCTGAATATATTGAACCTCACATTCCTAATGTGAAACATTTGAGTCAAGGCCGATATGGCGGTTACAAAGAATTAACCAATCTTATTAAAGAAGGCAAAATTGATATTGTTATCTTTTTAAGAGATTTTAAAGTAAAATACCATCACAACGATTTGCAAGAATTGTTAGATGCCTGCGATGAATACAATGTACCAGTAGCAACTAATCCGGCTAGTGCCGAAATGTTGATTTTGGGACATTTTCAAATACAATCAATTAAAAGAAATTTAAAAAAGAGTCAAATACTCTGATAAGGATTTAAGTCTTATAATTTTTCCTGATTTTTTGAGACTTAAGCTAGGGTTTAATTTAGGTGCCTATCCCAAAAGATAGGCATCTTTTTTTTGTGGATTAATATTAAAATAAAAAGCCTATCTCAAATCGATAAGAATGAAATAGGCTTTTTTAGATTTTATTTTAAACTTATTCAAGCACTAAAAATCCATTGGCTTCTAATTTGGTTTTGCCTTTTATTCCAAATGATTCACCAGAAAAAACATTGTTATAAGCGCCACTTATTTTTTCTAGATTTACTTCTACTGGTTTTTTACTGAAATTGATAACAACGATTACTTTTTTATCGTCTTTTTGAATTTTATAAGCCAAAACTTCTTCCTTTTTATCAGTTTCAATTTCTTCAAATTTTCCGCCATCATTGCCATTCCAAAGAGCAGGATTGGTTTTATTTAATAGTAATAATTTGCTTAAAAATGATTGGTTTTCATAATTTCCCCAGCTAATGCTATCTTTTTCAAAAAAGGCCAATGCACGGTTTAAATTATTTTCTTGTCCTGAATAAACCAATGGCATGCCAGGCAATGTATAAGCCAAAACTGTATAAGCTTTCACAGCATCTTTATAGCGTTCATATTCAGTTCCATTCCAAGAGTTTTCATCATGATTGGTTACAAAATTCATTCTGTATTCATTGTTGCTATAAACAGAATCATTTTTAGCAATGTATTTTCTTAAATCATTTAGGTTTTTTTCACCTTTTGCTATTCCGTTCATTACATGCAGTAACTCCCAGCCATAACTCATATCAAAGGCTTTTTGATGGTGATCTTTTTGCTCGGCTTCAGCTAGCATAAAAACTGGTTTTATACTATCCAATGCAAAACGAGTATCATTCCAAAAATCAGTTGGAACTTCCATAGCTACATCACATCTATAGCCATCAATATCGGCTTCTTTTACCCAAAATTGCATGGCTTCAATCATGGCTTTACGCATGTCTTTGTTATCGAAATTTAAATCAATTACATCTGACCAATCAGCCACTGGAGGTTTAAAATTACCTAAAGAATCAAGTGTGTACCAATCTTTATTGGCCGTCCAAGGATGATCCCAAGCGGTGTGATTAGCTACCCAATCCACAATAATTTTCATATCATTAGCATGAATGGCTTTCACGAAATTTTTAAAATCATCCATTGTTCCATATTCTGGATTAATGGCTTTATAATCTTTCACTGAATAATAAGATCCTTGTCCACCTTTTCGGTTTTTTTCACCAATAGGATTGATTGGCATAACCCAAATAATGTCAACTCCCATGGCTTTTAGCCTAGGCAAATGAGGAATGATAGAATTAAAATCGCCTTTTTGAGTGTATTGGCGAATATTCATTTCATAAATCGTGGCATTTTTTGCCCATTCTGGATGTTTTACATCTGGAATTTCGATAACAGTTTGTGCTGTTTCTTTTTGGGTTTCTTGATTGTTTCCACAAGCTGTTGCTAAAAAAGCTGCGGCTAACGAAAGGCTTAGAAGTTTTAAATTCATAGATTTTAATTGTTTATAATTTCAAATGTTTCAGGTGCTAAATTGATTTTAATTTTATTGCCAATTACTTGATAAACATTTCCAAAATTGGCTTTGTGTTGTTTTAAAGTTATTTCTTTAGGTAATTCAAATTCAATTGTTTTGGCGGAATTGTTTAAATTAAAAACAGAAATACTTACTTTACCTAAATAATTTCTGTAAAAAACTAAAGTCCCATTTTCAGCTTTAATCCAGTTAAATTCTCCATAGTTTAAATTTAAATTGGCTTTGCGTAGGTTTACTAATTTTTGAGTTAAATCAAGCATTTCCAATTGATTTTTATTAAGATTTTCAAACAACATCATTCTTCTGTTATCAGGATCATTGGCTCCAGGAAGTCCAATTTCATCACCATAATAAATAACAGGAATACCTGGAATGGTCATTAAAAAAGCCATCAGATTCGATAATCTTTTAAATCCTGTTTTATTGGCATTTTCAATTTTTCGATCCCAGCCTGCTTGTTTAGGATTTTCATTAAATTTTACCGAACCATCAGCATAGGAAATAAATCTTGTTCGGTCTTGATTTCCAGTAATATTTCCCATTAAATTATGCTGTCCATAATAATCCAAACTTTCGTCTAACACTCTTTTTAAGTTTTTTACATCAGGATTTTCATTAGCAAAACAAGCTACTGCTGCATCATATAAATTAAAATCGAATTGAGCATCTAACAAACCTGGGCCAATGTAGCTTCCAATTAGTTCTGGATTTCCATAAGTTTCGCCAATTTGGTATAGTTTTCTATCTTTTTCTAAATCGATTACTTGCGTATTTAATTTATAAGTAAGTGTTCTCCAAAATTCGGTTTGAATATGTTTGGTAGCATCATGTCTAAATCCGTCAATTTTAAATTTTTTAAACCAATAAACGGCAGAATCGGTCATGGCATCAACAATTTCTGGTCTCGAAAAATCTAAGCTGGGCATAAAATCATCGAACCAAGTTGTAAGTCGATGCTCGTCCCATTTTTCAGTATTTTTAGTTCCGTCAGGCAAATAGAGTGGGGTAGCCCAATCAGTATTATTTTTATATAATGGATGTTCTTCATGCACATGATTAGCAACATAGTCAATTAGAACATTCATGTTTTTGTTGTGCGAAAAATTAATCATTTGACTAAAAACTTCATCATTTCCAAAACGATAGTCAATTTTAGTGGATGAAATAGGCCAATAACCATGATAACCTGAAAATTTGGTTTTCGGGTTTTGCCATTGCCCATATGGTTTGTCTGGATTTTGAATAATGGGTGATAGCCATAATGTGTTGATTCCTAATTTACTGAAATATCCATCATTAATTTTTTGGGAAATGCCTTCCATGTCGCCACCGAAATAATCAACCTTTGCATTTACTTCTGGCGAATTTATTTTTTTATCATTTTTTTGGTTGCCATTTTTAAATCGATCCACCATTAAAAAATACATGATATAAGCATGTTTATCGGCTCTGTTCAATTGATTAGAATTGGTAATTGCCTGATTTCCTGATAATGGAATTAAAACTTCATTGGAAGCTAAATTGTTACTAAGAGTCCATACTCTAATGTGGCTTCTTTTAAAATAACTTGCTTCAATTGGAATATGTACAATAATTTTATCGTTTTCTAAACTTGCTTCACAAATTTTATTTTCCCAAAGCGCAATTATTTTATCTGGTTTATCAGCAAAACCAAGTTCTATTTTATTTTCTGAAGCTACATTGCTAAACAAAAATGGTCTTTTTTTGATGGGCTCGCCTACTTTTAATTGTGAATTAAAACCACCCATACCATTACTTACTTTGATGGGATTATTTTCATCTAACAACCTTTTTCCATCAGCTTCAATTTGATAGCCATAAAAACCTTCATTTAATTCTAAAAAACAGTGCCATGTATCACCTTTTTTTTGCAATTGATTAGCCTTAGCATTCCAGCCATTCATGTCACCAATTAAATTAACAGATGTATAATCTTTATTAGACTTCCAGCTAAACTCAATAGTTACTTTTCTACTTTTTTGAAGTACTAAGGTTATTTTTTCTGCATCAGTTGCTAGAGTTAAATAGGATAATTCATCAATTGGAGTTCCAGAAATTAATAATTGATTATTGTCGATAAATTCCGCATTTAAGCCATCAGGAGCGATTATTTTAAAATTTAATTGTAGTAATTTTTTCAAAGTAGTGCCAATAAAATAGTCATCTAAGTATAAAATGGTTTTTTGTGGCTCTAGGTTAATAACTGGAATGTAATTGCGGGTAATTTTTAAAGGTTCAATTCGCTGTGGGAGCAAATTTTTCATTTCAATAATTTGTTGTGAAAACAAAAATGAAAAACTGAAAGTAGTAAGGAGCGAAAAAATGGATTTTAACATAGGAATTTAATTTTTGGTTAAAATAGAATTTCAAAACAAGCTTTTGGAAGAGCAAAATAAATTTAATTGTTAAAAATAAGCTGACTAATTGTTAAAATTACACTAAGTTCATTATTTTTACGAAAATTAAATCAGATTAATTTCAAAATCATTGATTATGAATAGATTATTATTATTTCTTATTCTTCCATTTTTTATTTTCTCTATTTCATTTGCTCAAGTTGTTACACTTCAACCAACTTTTGTAACTCAAAATGATACGGTAACTGTCATTTTTGATGCCACTCAAGGAAATGGCGCTTTGGTTGGAGTTTCGCAAGTTTATGCGCATACTGGAGTTATAACAAACTTAAGCACAAGTCCAACAGATTGGCGTCATGTAAAAGGAAATTGGGGAACAGATGATGCATCGGTTCGTATGACCAATATTGGAAATAATAAACATCGAATCAAATATAAAATTTCAACTTTTTATAACATTCCATCTGGCGAAACAGTCGAAAAACTCGCATTTGTTTTTCGCAATCAAAGCGGCAATGTGGTTGGAAGAGAAGCTGATGGTGGTGATATTTTTGTTCCAATTTTCAGCAGTGGTTTTGCGGCTTCAATGCTTACACCCACAGTAACTCCAATGTTTGTAAATAATAATGATACCATTGAAGTTAAAATTGCTACATCACAAGTATCAAACATTCAACTTTTTGTTGATGGAAACCTTTTAAGTTCTTTAAGTTCAGCCAATGAATTAACCTTTAATCTTCCTTTAACCACTTATTCAACTGGAAAATATTATTTGCATTTTTCTGCCAACAATGGCACACAAACTATTACCGATTCAACTTATTTTATTATTCAACCTAATAATGTTTTTATAAATCCTCCTGCAGGAATTAAAGATGGCATTAATTATATAAATGATACAACGGTAATTCTTCAACTTTTTGCACCCGGCAAAAATTTCGTTTACGTAGTTGGCGATTTTAATAATTGGGAGCACGATTTAAATTATTTAATGAAAAGAAATACAGCTGGAAATCGTTTTTGGATTGAAATTTCAGGATTAACTCCACAACAAGAATATAGGTTTCAATATGCGGTTGATGAGGAAGTTTTAAAAATTGCCGATCCTTATTCTGAAAAAGTACTTGATCCTTGGAACGATCCTTATATTCCAAACAGCACTTATCCAAATTTAATTCCGTATCCTGTTGGAAAAGGAAACAACATCGTTTCAGTTCTTCAAACTGCTCAAACGCCTTACAATTGGGATAATACAATCAATTTTACAGCACCAGATAAATCAAATTTAGTAGTTTATGAATTACTCATTCGCGATTTTACAACTGAAAGCACCTATAATAGTGCCATTGAAAAATTAGATTATTTGAAAGGTTTGGGTATCAATTGCATTCATATTATGCCACCAACTGAGTTTGAAGGAAATATTTCTTGGGGTTATAATATTTCTTTTTTTATGGCGCCAGACAAATATTATGGTACAAAAAATGACTTGAAAAAATTTGTTGAAGAATGTCATAAACGAGGAATTGCCATAGTTATAGATATGGTTTTAAATCATTCATTTGGTCAAAACCCTCAAGCTAGATTGTGGTTTGATGAAGCAGCAGGAAAACCAAGTTTAAGTAATCCATTTTTTAACCGCGATGCCAAACATGATTTTAATGTTGGTTACGATTACAATCACGAATCGCCTGCAACCATTGATTTTGTTAAAAGAATAGTGCAACATTGGATGGAGGAATATAAAATTGATGGTTATCGTTTCGATTTATCTAAAGGCTTTACACAAAACAATACTTTAGGAAATATTTCGGCTTGGGGTGCACTTGATCAAAGTAGAATTAATATTTGGAAAAGAATTCGCGACAATATTTTTGAAGTGAAACAAAATCCAATTTTAATTCTTGAACATTTTGCCAATAATGATGAAGAAAAAATACTTTCAGATGAAGGATTTTTGTTGTGGGGAAATATCAATCACGAGTATTCTGAAGGTGCTATGGGCTTTGCATCTGATTTAAGTTGGATTTCATGGAAACAAAGAGGCTGGAATCAACCTAACGTTTTAGGTTATATGGAGAGTCATGATGAAGAAAGATTGATGTATAAAAATTTAAACTTTGGAAGTACCTCAAACAATTATAATATCAAATCTGATAGCATCGCCATAAAAAGAATGGAGCTAGCTTCTGCCTTTTTATTTACAGTTCCTGGTCCTAAAATGATGTGGCAATTTGGTGAATTGGCTTACCCATATTCTATTAATTATTGTCAAAACGGAACAGTAAACAACAATTGTAGAACCGATCCTAAACCAATTAGATGGGATTATTTAAGCGAACAAAATAGAGTGAATTTAAAAAATGTAAACATGGCATTGATTCATTTGAAGGTCAATAATCCTGCATTTAGCAGTAATGATTTTACAACTAGTTTAAATGGAACAATGAAAAAAATCAAAATTACGCATTCAACTATGAATGTAATTGTATTAGGAAATTTTGGAATAGGAGTTAATTCAATTAATCCAACTTTTCATAACACGGGTTGGTGGTATGATTATTTTTCAGGTGATAGTTTAAATGTAACTGATCCAAGTTCAGCCATCAGTTTGCAAAGAGGAGAATATAAAATTTACACTAGTAAAAAAGTTAATTTACCTGATTTCCCGCTTAGCAACAATCAATTGTTAGAAAAATGGTTAAGTTCATTTGATGCTCAAATTTACCCAAATCCAAGTTTAGGAAATAGCAATATCAAATTTAATAGCAGCCAAAAAGAAAATTGTACCATTATGATTCATCATATAAATGGCTCATTAGCCTACACATTCGAAAATATATCTATTCCTCAAGGTGAATTTAACTTGTCACTCCAATCCTTGAATGGTTTTCAAGGATTAAGTTCAGGAGTTTATGTTGTTAGTTTTAGAACACTGAATCAATTCAAAAGTCAAAAATTAATAGTTAAATAATTTTTATTAAAAAAATGTAGTTAAAAAAGAGCTTTTTAGAAGGCTCTTTTTTTTATGTTTTTAATTTTAAAGATATTTTTTTTTTAAAAAAGTCTCTCTGTTGCTGATATCCAGCTAATTTGTATTCGCTAAATTATTTTAAAAAATAATAAGTGTCTTTTTTACACTTATTAAATAAATTATATATTTGAGTTAATTAAATTTAAAATTTAGGGCATGGGAAAAATTTACAAACCACTAATGGTTTTTGTCTTCATTTTGTGTTCATGGATTCAGGTTCAGGCTCAAACAGTGAGCGGAATTGTTCAAGACGATCAAGGTCAGCCGCTACCTGGAGCAACTATACAAATTGAAGCTTTAAAAAAGGTTACAACGTCAGATGTAAATGGTAATTTTCAATTTACCAATATTCCAGCTGGCGATTATAGTTTGAAAATTAGTTTTATTGGTTTTAAGCCAATAATTCAATCCATTAAGGTTGAGCAAGGAAAAAATCTAGTGATTCCGAAACTCAAAATGAAAATGGATGCGCAACAACTGGATGATGTTGTAGTAGTAGGTTATGGAACACAACAAAAAAGAGAAGTTACGGGTTCCATATCAAGAATTCCATCTAAAGAAATAACTTCAATGCCTACCCAATCAGTTGAAGGTGCATTACAAGGAAGAGCATCAGGGGTACAGGTAATACAAAGCAGTGGTGTGGCAGGAGCTGGGGCATTGGTTAGAGTAAGGGGTCTTGCCTCAGTTAGTGCTTCAGGTGATCCCTTGTATGTGGTAGACGGTATACCTATTACTCAAGATCCATTTTTAGGGGGAGAAAGAGGTGCCATGAATAACAATCCATTAGCCACGTTAAATCCTAATGATATTGAATCAATAGAAATATTAAAGGATGCAGCAGCAGCGGGTATTTATGGTTCAAGAGGCGCAAACGGTGTAATTTTAATAACCACCAAAAGGGGTAAATCTAAAAAACCAGTTTTTGAGTTCTCAACTCGTATAGGGAACTCTAGACCAACAAACATGCTTGAGATGCTTAATGCAGATGAATGGCTTCAATTAAGACAAGAAGCTTGGGAAAATGATGGCAATGTTGGTAGAGCAACTCTTCCTAATAACATGACATGGGAAGAAGCTCAAAAAAATAATACAGATTGGATTAAAGAAACCATAAAACCAGGTTGGCAGCAAGAATATAATTTTTCGGCTCAACAAAAATTTGAAAAATTAGCATATTATGCAGGTTTAAGTTATTCTGACAAAGAGAGTTTCCTTATTGGAAATAAATTCAAAAGAATTTCAGGTAGAATAAATGTTGATTATCAACCAATAAAAAACTTAAAGTTGATAGGGTCATCGTCACTATCAAGAGGATTTAACCAAAGAGTTCCATTAGCTTGGGATGGAGGTTTTGGAATGGCTTTATCAACAGCTTTACCAATTTACCCTGTTAAAAATCCAGATGGAACATATTACAGAGAAGGCAATATGTACAACAACCCAGTAGCATGGCGTGAATATGTTGATTGGACAAATATTGAGTTAAGATCTATCAATAATGGTCAAATAGTTTATACACCATTTAAGAATTTTGAAATTAATGCTTCTGGCTCAATAGATTTTATGAGTATGAATGAAAGTAAAAAAGAAGATTCAGAGTGGGATAGAGATGGGGCTCCAGGAAATAAAGTAAACAGACAAAGTTTATGGAAAACCAATGTTAGAAATTGGAATACGTTTTTAACTGCAAGCTATAAATTAGACTTAAATGAAAAAAATAAATTTAGGTTTATGTTAGGCACAGAGGCCCAAAAATCGTCAACTTTTCAAGTAGATTCTTTCGCTACAGGCAGAGATGGGCATATTGACCAATATCCAACCTTCAGTAAATTTGATTTTAAAAATAAAACCCCTCAAATATTCTCCTTTTTAAGTGCCTTTGGAAGAGTTAATTATGATTTAAATAATAAATTCTTTACAACCTTAAATTTAAGAACTGACGGTAGTTCAAGATTTGGTTCAAATAATCGATTTGGGTTTTTCCCAAGTGCAGGTTTCGGTTATGTTTTATCGGAAGAGAATTTTATGAAAAACATAAAAGTGATTAATTACCTTAGACTTAAAACAAGTATAGGTTTAACAGGTAATGCTGGAATCCCGAATTATCAGCGTTGGGGAACTTATTCACTTACAACTTCAGGTAATAATTCCAATTATAATGGAAATCCAATATTATATCCAACTCGTTTAGAAAATCCGAATTTAAAATGGGAAAAAGCTAGAGTTTTTGATTTAGGATTTGAAATCGGATTTTTAGAAGATAGAATAACCGCAGATTTTTCTTATTTCAATAAATTATCAACGGATGTTTTAGTAAATACTGCTATTCAAACATCTGCAGGATTTGATCGATATTTCCAAAATATTGGCAGCGTATCAAATAAAGGTGTAGAGTTTTCTATTACTTCTAGAAATCTAGTAGGAAAATTGAAGTGGACAACGAATTTTAACATAACACATTTAAAGCAAGAAGTTTTAGATATTGGAGATGGAACTCCTGATGCAATTTCAGGTTCAGGAGATACAAGGGTGTTAGTTGGCTATCCTTTAGGTGTAAATTTTTTAACTCGTTTATCGAGAGTTGATTCAGAAACAGGATTACCAGTATTTTTAGATAAAAATGGAAATGAAACTTATGAATGGACTGAAGCTAATAGGGTTCCAGTTGGTGATGTCATTCCAGATTTTACAGGAGGTATTACCAATACTTTTGAATACAAAGGATTTGATTTTAGTTTTATGTTTGTATTTACAATTGGAGGTAATTTATATGATGATGCCAGAAAACGTCAAATGGGAATTATGACAGATTGGAATTACACAACCGAAATATTAGATGGAAGATGGACCACACCGGGACAAAACGCAGAATATCCTAAATTAACACTAAAACCACAAACCTACGGAAATATGGGCTCAGAATGGTTTTATAATACTGATCAATGGCTGTTTGATGCAACTTACTTAAGATTGAGATCCGTTACTTTTGGATATACATTTAAGTCTGAAATTTTAGAAAAAGTAAAATTAAAAACCGCAAGAATATATTTCGTTGGTACAAATTTGCTGACTTTTTCAAATTATCCAGGTTTAGATCCTGAAGTGGTTAGAGATTTTAATGGTCCTCAAGCCAGAAACCTGAGTCCTAATGTAACTTATTTAACCCCTCCTCAAGAGAAAACTTTTAATATAGGGCTATCATTAACATTTTAATATTTGATTTTATGATAAATAAAAATATAATTTTTTTAATAGGAGCCATATTTTTAATTGGCTTAAATTCTTGTAAAAAATTTCTAGAAATTTCACCTGAAAATGAAACAGAAATACCTTCCGATAAGGCGTTGAATTCTGAAAATGATTTTCAAATGCTTTTAAATTCTTCCTATGATGTTTTGAGGGATAACAATTTTATGGGTGGAAATCATAGAATATTGAGTGATTTGTTGGCTGATGAAATAAACGGTTCTTTGTTAACTGGAGATTATAACTCCTATTACACAAGAGGAACTGGAATTTTTATAAGCGCTACTAGAACCTTGTGGGCAAATCCTTACAGAACAATTTACAGATCAAATGTATTACTTGAAGAACTAGAAAAGAAAGAATTTTCTGCTTCTTTTGAAAACAGAATGAAAGGCGAAGCTTTATTTTTAAGAGCTCTATGTCATTTTGAATTAGTTAGATTGTTTGGTCAGCCATATGGTTATAGTTCTGATAATAGCCATGCTGGAATTCCTATTAGAATCAAAGCTTCGCAGGAGGCTGAATCTAGGTCTTCTGTAAAACAAGTCTATGATCAAGTAATTGCCGATTTAAAGGAAGCTGAAAATTTATTGAATGATGGCGGTGAAAAATGTTTTGCAACTAAAAAGGCTTGTCAGGCCTATTTAGCAAGAGTTTATTTTCAAATGAATAATTTTCAAGAAGCATATAACTATTCGTCCAATTTTATTAGTGTTGAAAGTCAATTAGATACTAATTTGCTAAATAGATTTTCAGTAAGCCCAAGCAGTGAGTATATATTTTACTTGTCGGCTGTCAATCCTAATAATGCAGCTATGAGAGGTTTATTTGACAACTATAATTACAATAGCGGTCGAGCCAATTTACCTTTAAGTGAGGATGCTTTTTTAGCTGTTTCATCAGAACCAAATGATGCTAGATTAATTGCTTGGTTTGAGGAATCAGAAGGAGAATATTTTACTAAAAAATTTAATGAATGTGGTGCTTTTGGGCAAAATCCAATTGTACATTTAACAGAAATGTATTTAACCTATGCCGAATCAGCTGCCGAAATAAACAATACTTCTGAAGCTTTGCGCATTTTAAACTACATAAGGTTAAGAGCTAAATTATCGCCATTCAATTCAAGTAATTCAGTTAGTTTAATAGAAGAAATTAGAAAACAAAGAAGGATTGAGTTGGTTATTGAAGGTGATAGAATTCAACAAATAAAGCGAATTGGCGCTGCTTCTCAGAATTCAAATACTGTTTTGCCAATTAATAATTTAACGGTAAGAAATGCACCTTGGAATTGCAATGGTCTTGTAGTTCAATTGCCAGATGAAGAAGTTCAAGGAAATGTGAATATAACCCTTAATCCTCAAGGAGGATGTAATTAATTTTAAATTTAATAAAAATGAAAAAGATAATTTATTTGTTTTTTATCGTTGCAAGCTTAAGTATTAGTGCTTGTAAGAAAAAAGAAAGACCAACATTAGCCTCACCTGATAGCAAAATTGAATCAATACAGGGTTCTTGGGAAATTCAAGAGGTTTTATTAATTGATGAAGTTGATTTACTAAAAGCATCACGAGATTTAAAATCTTTCTACCTTAAAGGAAATCCTTCGAAACTTAGTTTTAATGTTGATGGAACTTATTCAGTTTCTATTGGAGATGGAAAAAATTATTTTGGAAATGGGGGATCTTGGAGTTTTGATGATCCTAATTTTCCTACAGTTTTAATTTTGGATGATGGAAACCAATGGAGTTCATTCAATTTACTTGCACCAGTTCGCAAAATAGATAAAGAGCTAAAAATTTCATTGCTTAATAAAGATTGTAATGAAAAGGCCATTAATTCAATTCAATTCAATTTAAAAAGGTTATAAAATGAAACTTAAAAATATAATTATAGGTTTATTAGCTTTTTCATCTTTTGGTTTAAAAGCTCAAGACAAAGCTTGGATAGAACCTTCACCTACCAATGTTACCGACACAGTAAAAATTTATGTCGATTTATCAAAACTTAATGCTACCCCAGAACTTCAAAATGTTTTGGATGATTTAGCTGCTGGATTAGATTTATATATGTGGACTTGGAGCCCTTTTGAACATCCTGCTGGAAGTCCTAAAGCCAATGGAACTGGAAGCGAAGCTTGGAAAAGTTCAAATGATATATTAAAAATGACCAAAGAATCTGAAACTATTTATTCCTATAAAATGATTCCTACAGAATTCTATGAAGTAGAAGCCTCTGAAGTGTATCAAAAAGGTATCAAATTTTTAGTTAAACCTAAAGATGGCGGTGGATATGGTGATCCTGATAGAAAATCTGAAGATTTAGAGATTATTGTGAAACCTTTAGAAATAATTCGTGGTTTAATTTATCAATTTCCAACCAAAATTACCAAAGACACTGACATTGCAGTTTTTGTTTATGATGCGCCAAATGATGTTTCTGGTATGGCTAGTGTTGGTGATAATGATTGTTTTTTATATATGAAAGCTACTTTAGATGATAGCACTACTGTTCAATTGGCCAACTTTGCCAATACAGCTAATGTTCCTGAATTGCAAATGGTGAAAGAAGCCAATGGACAGTTTACTTTAACAATGATTCCTCGCGATTTTTTTGCAATTCCTGAAAATAGAAAAATTACCAAAATAGAAGCAAAAGCTAGAAAACGAGTGTTTGCAAATCCTGCCACCGACCAAACTAGTTTTACTCTTAAATTTGATTTAGGCTGCGAATAGCCTATCTATTTCATTTTAAGCTGCATAATTATCAATTGATTATGCAGCTTTTTTATTATAATTTGTTGGCTTTTTAGTCAATATTCCTTTTATTTAGAATTTATAATTTTAAGCTGTTTGACAATGGGAATGAGTCATTACAATTCAATTTCAGGATATTTAAATCATGAAATTAATGCTACATCAATCATCTTTTTTACAGATAAACAAAAACTTAGAATACAGCTTTTAACAACTGGAGCTTTTAGAATTACAGCTATTAAAAAAGAAGATTCGTTTTTTGACTTTTCTTACGCTGTTATCCATCAAAAATTTGATGTTATCAATGTAAACGAAAGCAAAGAAAGTTTTAGAATTAAACACCAAAACACAGTTCTTATCATTGATAAAAATCCGATGCGCTTATCGTTTTTTAATGAAAATGGTATTTTAATTAATGCAGATGAAAAGGCCTTTGGGATAGCTTGGGATGGAGAAGAGGTTACTAATTATAAGCAATTAAATGATGGTGAAATATTTTTAGGTCTTGGTGAAAAAGCAGGAAACTTAAATAGGAGAGGAAGTTATTATACCAATTGGAATACAGATGCTTTTGGATATGGTGTTGATAGTGACCCCATTTATGCCTCTATTCCTTTTTTTATAGGGATAAATAACCAATTGCCTTATGGAATTTTCTTCAACAATTCATCAAAAACTAATTTTAATTTTGGCTGCTCAAATAATCGTTTTTCGTTTTTCCAAGCTGAAAAAGGACAGTTAGATTATTATTTTTTTCACAAAACTTCTATTCCTGAAATTATTGAAGATTATACTGAATTAACTGGCAGAACTGAACTTCCACCCATGTGGAGTTTAGGTTATCAGCAATGCCGATACAGTTATTACCCTGACAAAGAAGTGCTTTCGGTTGCTCAAAATTTTAGAGATAGAAATATTCCTGCAGATGTAATTTATTTGGATATACATTACATGCAAAATTATAAGGTTTTTACTTGGAATAATGAACGATTTCCGAATCCTGAATTAATGCTCAAAAAACTTAAATCTCTTGGTTTTAAAGTGGTTTTAATTGTTGACCCTGGTGTAAAAGTGGAAGCCGGATATGAAGTTTATGATGATGGAATTAAACATGATGTTTTTGCAAAATATCCTGATGGAACTAATTTTTCAGGCGAAGTTTGGCCAGGATGGTGTCATTTTCCTGATTTCACAAAACCAAAAACTAGAGATTGGTTTGGTAAATTTTATGAAAAACATTTAGACGAAGGTGTTTCAGGTTTTTGGAATGATATGAATGAACCTGCTCTGTGGGGACAAAAATTCCCAAATTTGGTTGAGTTTGATTACGAAGGATATGCTACAAACTTTAAATTGGCTCGCAATGTTTATGGCTTAAATATGTGTCGCTCAACTTATGAAGGCAATAAAAAAGCAAGACCTAAAAATCGTCCATTCGTTTTAACACGTTCTGGTTTTTCAGGTATTCAGCGATATGCAGCAGTTTGGACAGGCGATAACACAGCTTCAGAAGAACATTTATTATTGGCTGCTCGATTGGTTAATAGTTTAGGAATTTCGGGTGTTGCCAACGCAGGAACTGATGTTGGAGGTTTTGTAGGTGAATGTTCAATAGAATTATATGCACGATGGATTGCTTTAGGAGCTTTTACACCCTTTTTTAGAGGTCATACGATGATTAATAGTCGCGATACTGAACCTTGGGCTTTTGGTGAAGAAGCTGAAGAAATTTCAAGAAATTACATCAATCTTCGATATCGACTGTTACCTTATTTATATTCAGCATTTTATGAAGCAAGCAAGACAGGCTTGCCCATCAATAAAACTTTAGCGATGTATCATTTTCAACAAGAAGAAGTTTTTGATACTCGTTTTCAAAATCAATTTTATTTCGGAAAAAGCATTTTAGTTTGTCCAGCCCTGCCAAATAAGGAAGCAATAAAAGTTTATTTACCGGAAGGTAAATGGTATGACTTGTTTAACGATAATATTTTTGATGGTAATTCAACATTTTATCATGAAACTCCAATTGATAAAATTCCAATTTTTGTAAAAGAATCTGGCATAATTGTGATGCAAAAATTGATTCAGAATACTGAAGAAAAAGCAGAGAAATTAGAAATTCATATTTATAACGGAACTTCAAATAATAGTTTTGAATTGTATGAAGATGACGGAAAAAGTTATGAATACGAAAACAAACATTTTAATAAACGAAATATTTCATGGAATCCAATTTTGAAAACAATTGAAATAAGCGAGGCAGAAGGAAGTTTTGAAAGTTCATACAAAAGTTGCAAAGTTTATTTGCATGGCTTTGAAAACTTAAGTCATATTGAAAACAAAAATGTTCAGTTTAAACTCAATTACAGAGATTATAATTTTGTAGATCCAATTTCAAATTTCGATCCATTTGAAAAAAGAGAAGATAAATCAAAAACAGTAGAAAAATTACCTTATTTCGACATTAACTGGGAAAAAAATAAAATGAAGTTTTCTATTATTTAATCATTATTTAAAATGGAAATTATTAAGCTAATTTTCATTAAATCAATTTTATATACATTCGCAAAGAATTTTTATAAATAAAAAAATGAGTATCAAAAAACAAGTTCTTAAAAATAAGAATGTAGCAAAAATTACTTTCAATTTAAATAAAGAAGAAGTTGGAACTGCTGAAAAAATTGCAATATTAGGTGACTTTAACAATTGGAATCCTGAGAGTAATCAAATGGAAAAACTAAAAAATGGAAACTTCAAAACATTAATTGAACTGGAAACAGGCAAGGAGTATCAATTCAGATATTTAATCGATAACCAAAATTGGTTAAATGATATTGAGGCCGACAAATTGGTAGAAAACAATATCACGTCAGATTCAAATGCAGTCTTGATTTTATAGAAAAATCTAAATCAATAATTAACCAACAAATTAAATAAAGCTTAAGTAAATTGTAATTTCAATAACTTAAGCTTTTCCCTAAATTATATGAAAATAGCTTTGGTAATTGGTGCTTCAGGATTAACCGGTTCTTTCGTATTATCAAAACTATTTTCCAATAATAAATTCAATAAGGTTTTAGCAATAACTAGAAAACCTTTAAACATAAGGCATCCTAAACTCGAAAATATAATTTACGATTTTGATTTACTGTCTGAAATAGAAAACAATCTAAAAGCCGATGTTTATTTTTGTTGTTTAGGCTCAACTATCAAAAAAGCTGGTTCTAAATATGCTTTCAAACAAAGTGATTATGAATATCCCTTGAAGTTTGCCAGCCTAGCTCAAAAAAACAAAGCTGTATTTGTATTGGTATCTGCAATGGGAGCAAACCCTAACAGTTCTATTTTTTATAATAAAGTAAAGGGTCTAACCGAAAAAGACATTTTAGCGCTTAACAATACCAAAACTTATATTTTAAGACCATCGTTAATTTTAGGGCCCAGAAAAGAAAGCCGATTTGGAGAAGATATTGCAAAATTGGTTTTTAAATACATCAATTTTTTATTTGTTGGAACTTTCAAAAAATACAAAGCCATTCAAGCTGAAACTATTGCACAAGCTATGATTAATATAGCAGCAAAAGAACCAGCTGAAATAATTATTGAAAATGATAAAATATTTGAGTGGGCTTTAAAAAATTAATTTAACTTTAGGTTGAAATAATACCTAAGCCTTTATGAAATTAATTTTATTACCCTCTTTTTTTTTATCAATAGTAGCAAGCGCGCAAATATCCATTTCAAGCACTGATATGCCAGTTAATGGCGATACACTTAGGTTTAGCACTGTTTTACCTACAACTTCAATTGATTATTTATCAACTGGAGCCAATTATAATTGGGATTTTTCAGATTTGGTGCCTGAATCTCAAGGTTTAGATGAATATAAATTAGCATCTTCTGTTAATTTTACCTATGGTCTGTTTTTTGGAATGAACGCCTATGGTATAAAAATTATTGAATCTATAGGTACTGGTCAATTTCAATTTGAAGATGTGTTTGACTTTTTTAGTAATAACAACAGCCGCTTTAGAGCAGAGGGCAGAGGTTTAACTTTTCAAGGCCTTCCAATTCCAAGCAATTATTCTGATGAAGATGAAATTTATCAGTTTCCATTAAACTATGGTGATAGAGATAGTTCAACTTTTAAAGTAAAATTTTCTGTTCCCAGTTTGTTAGATTTATATCAATATGGTTACAGAATAAATGAAGTTGAAGGCTGGGGAACAATAACCACTCCTTTTGGAACTTTTGAAGCCATTAAGGTAAAATCAATAATTTATAGAACAGATAGCGTAGTTTTATCGCAGCTTCCTTTTCCGATAGCCATTCCCTCAGTTAATTATGAATACAAATGGTTAGCGAAAAATCAACATTTACCAATTTTACAAGTAAATTTAACAGAAGCACAAGGCACTTCACAAATTTCGCAAATTAAGTATCGCGACAATTATAGAGGATTGGTTAATCCGAATACGGTATCAGAAAATTTTGTAAATAGACTAAAAATCTTTCCTAATCCAAACGCTAGCAAATTTTTATACATTCAGGATGCTAAAAATGTGTACTTTGAATTATTTGATTTTAGCGGGAAATTAATTTTTAATCAATTGATTGACAGCGATTTTTATCAAATTAAACTCCCTGAATTACAAAAAGGAATTTATATAGCTAAATCAAGTAAGGAAAATAATCTAATTAGCGTAAATAAAATTATTGTGGAATAAAGATTTTATGAATTAATTTCACATATTTAATAAATTATTAAACAAAAGAATATATGACTAGCAAAGGATACAAATTCAATTGTGTAATGCTGATTGATGATAATGAGCTTGACAATTTCATTAACACTAACATGATGCAAAGTTGTAATTTTGCGGAAAACATTTATGTACATACAGGAGGAAAAAGTGCATTAGAATTACTTCATAATTTTAATAGAAATCCTAAATTACCATCTGTATTTTTGCCTCAAGTGATTTTATTAGATATTAATATGCCTTTAATGGATGGCTTTCAATTTTTAGATGAGTTAAATAGATTACCAAAAGATTTTTTAAAAGATATAAAAATTGTTATGCTTACCACATCAACAAACCCTCAGGATTTAGAGCGAGCTAAAGATTATGATATGGTAATTAAATTTACCAATAAGCCAATCTCAGAAAAAGTACTTACAAGTATTTAAAATAATTTTTGAGGTAAATCGCCAAACTTTTTTCTTCCTTTAGCAAAGTAGTCAATAAACAATGCACCATGATAAGTACCGTTTTTGTGATTTTTTGACTCTATGTTGTATCGCTTATTTTTCATTTTAAAAAACAGTTTGTAAAAAGAAAAATGCGCATTAATTATAGCTTTTAAATGTGCAAATCCGCTATTTGAGAAAAATTTTATACCAGCTAATCCATCTAAAAGTAAACGAAGCATTAAAAGTTTATATACCCTATTGGAGGGAACATTTTTAAGTATCATGAACAAGTTATTCCTGAAATTTAAAAATACTTTTTTTGGACTTTGATAATCCAATGTACCACCTCCTAAATGATAAACAGTAGATTTAGATGTGTAAAAAATTGAATAACCATTATTCTTTAATCGCCAGCATAAATCTATTTCTTCCATATGTGCAAAAAAGTCTTCATCAAATCCACCAAGTTTGTGAAATAAACTTGCTTTAATAGCCATTGCTGCACCAGTAGCCCAAAAAATTTCGATGGTATCATCGTATTGACCTAAATCTTCCTCTACATCTGCAAAAATTCTACCCCTACAAAAAGCATAAGCATATTTATCAATAAAGCCTCCTGCTGCTCCTGCGTGTTCAAACTTTGATCGATTTTTGTAAGATTTAATTTTTGGCTGACAAGCTGCTATGTTACTATTATTTTTCAGGAGTTCAATTAAAGGGTTATCCCAATTTGGAGTCGCTTCTATATCAGAATTAATTAAAATATAAAAATCACTCTTTATTTTCTTTAGCCCATCATTATAACCTTTAGCAAAGCCACCATTTTTTGTGTTTTGAATAATCTTTACAGATGGGAATTTTTGTTTTAAATAATCGATTGAATTGTCTGTTGAACAATTATCAATTACCCAAATTTCATTTTCAGGATTACTATGTTTTAAAACTGAAGGTAAAAAGTTAGATAAATGCTTTTCACCGTTAAAATTTAAAATTACAATGGCAGTTGTTGTCATCTGCGCAAATGTAATTTTTGAATCTGAATTTTAACGAGGATTTCTAAACATATCATCAACATCGCTACCATGATGGTTATCTATACTTTCTGCGTCAACATTTCGAATAGTTGTTGTTCTGCGCATTAATTCAACTTGCCAGCGAGGATTATTAGTTTCACCTCTCAAATCTGAATGCAATAAAACGAATTCATTGCTAGTCAATTCTAAATTATAAAAAACAAATTTCTTGTTTGTAAATTGTTCTATTTTATAGTAATGCCAAATTTCATAAGGATATGCTGCTGGCTCATAATATTTTTGGACAATGGTATTAGGTGCACCATATTGTAAATAAATGCGACCTCTATCAGTTTCGTAACCTTTGTTTATCTTAGTTCCAAACAATTGATTTACTTGTATAACTTTTTTACGATATTCATTCCATTCTAATTCAGGAACTTGATTGTTTTTAGCTAACCAAAATGAGTAAAAAGCTCTTTGTTTAACTCCAATATCACCTGATTTTATAGCATTTTTAATTGACGTTCGGTCAAATTCTCTACAAATAGGAAGTATTGACCCTAAAAAATCGTTTAAAGTATCAGCATTTTTATATTGTTCAACAAATGTGTTATTTGTATTCAAGTCATCTGGATTATTAGCATAACTTACTGCTTCAAGTTGATTACTTCTTTGGAAGTATAACTTTTTTGATGCAACTAATTCGTTGGTTTTATTTCGAACTTCTAAAACCAAATTATAATTTCCAGAAGGTAAATTATCAATAGGTAGACTTCCAATAAAAACGCTGGTTTGAGCTGCGTTTTTTCTGGCAAATGCACTAAAGTCACTTATTTTTCTTTGATTATCAGCATTTTCCAAGTAATAATTTAATAAAAACTTATCCTCAATTCCGGTAGCTTTATTTGTATTATAAATTTCGGTATAAAACATCAGTTTTTGCATCGATTTTGGAAAAAATGTGGATACATAAGGAATTAAATCATAGCCACTTTTAGTAAGCATGTTGGGTTTTTCTGATGTTTGATAGGATTCAATAAGTTCGATGTCAGAAAATTGAACTTTTTCAGAATCAAAAAAAAGTGCTATTTCTTGATTAATACTAGAAGTTGAATTTTGTTTGGCATTCAAATCAGTTAAATTGATTTCTATTTCATAATTTCCTTGAGGTATTGAAAATCGCTGCAAGTCAATAAAACTTGGAATTTGAATTATTGAATCAGGAACTGAAGGGCTTTTAATGGTATATTTTTTAAATGATTTAATTTCATTTTGTTGTTTAAAGAAAATAGTTATTTCAACTTCAGCATATTTTTGGCCGTTTTCAGTTTTTTTTGCCTCTAAAGAATTACCCAAAATAGATAAATAGGTTTCTACAAAAGCTTCACCATTTGGTAAACTAAAATTACAACTATAGAAATAAGCTTCTGGATTTGAAGCGAAAACATTTGAAAGAGAGACTAAAAGCGTAAAAAATATTGTGAAAAATAATTTTTTCATAAAAAATAATTACTGCAAAGTTAAGAAAATCAAGGCTTAAAGAACATATTTTAAAAAAAAAGCAATAAAGAATTTGCACGAATCAAAATTTTTCTACTTTTGCCCCCGGAGAGATGGCAGAGTGGTCGATTGCGGCAGTCTTGAAAACTGTTGACTGTAATAGGTCCGGGGGTTCGAATCCCTCTCTCTCCGCTCAAAATTTAAAAAATATTAAAAGCGTATAAAACATAAATTATACGCTTTTTTTAAATCATTTTTTAATCCAATATCATTAGCTTCTGCATCGATTGTTTTCCATTAATTTGAAGGTTTACATTGTAAATACCATTCGTTAAACCAGAGGCATCAAAATCATAATAATGCAATCCTTCAAAATAAAGTTTACTGCTGATAGGTTCAGCAACTAATTTTCCTGATAAATCGAAAATTTTAATTGAAACATTTCCTTTTTCAACAATGCTAAATCCAAGTTTAATGTTTCCCTTTGCTGGATTGGGAGCAATAGGATATAGTTTGTTTTTTAATGTGTAAATGTCATTCTTAAAAATATTTGTTGTACCACTTTCAAAAACCAAATTTTCATCTCCGGCTTGGTAGCTCACCCAGCTAAATGGCAAGTAGTACATTTCATCAGATGTATTTTCACCCCAAGTAACTCCGATGGGCGGATTGTTAGGGTTGTGAATATTATTGCTTGTGTTGTTGTATTTGGCATAAGCGTGAATAACCGATCCTGCGGGCAATACCACTGGTTGCTTGAAAGAGTAGGAGCCTTGCCAATTAAAATCCCATTCGTTTATGCGAATAAGTTTAGCCGTATCGCCTTGTGGAGTCATTGCAAAAACTCTCCAGCTGACACCTAACAAATGCATGTGTGGAGCAATGTTTAACAGACTTACCTTTTCATTAAAAGTATAAGTGCCATGAAACTCTTTAATCTGATTGGCAGGGATAAAAAATGGTCCATTGGTTAAAGTTCCAGGAAGTGGAACCATAACTTTACTTTTAATATATCTAGTTGCGCTTTGCGGAGCGAAAAACAAGTTTATTGTTGTTGAATCAAATTCATCAACAGGAGTTGGCGCATAATGCATTTGAATGGTAATATCGCTGCCTGACCTTAGTTTTTGTGCCATTCCAAATTGATATAAAACTGGTCGCATTCCTGGTACATAGCCTGGCAATTGACCATTTAATAAAGATGTTGAATTATTTGCTCCTGTTTCGTAACCATAAATAGTGTCTTGAGCATCAATAGCAGCAGCTGTTCCAGTCGTATCTTCCCAAAGTAAGGCATGGTGGGCAATTTTTGTATTTCCTGGTCTAACTTCTAAACCTATTAAATCTTTGTTTTGAGTAAGACCAGTTGGGATAACAAAGTATCTATATTCATCTAAATTATTGCCTACATGTTTATATTTTTTTGCAAATGAAAGCACTAAATCGGGCTGCCCTACTTGCGATCCAATAGGAAAATTGGGAAGTGGAGGTTCTAATGCCGGATTTCCTTGCGGTTTTCCAGCATTTACCCAATCTGCAATTTTTTGAATTTCAGCATCAGTTAAAAAATTTTCTCTTTGGAAATGCCTGTAATTTGGATCGGGTTTCCAAGGTGGCATGTATTTTAAGGTTGTAACATATTCAATCATTTCACCCCAAGAATAAACTTCATTATAATTGGTTAATGAAAATGGTCCAACTTCTCCCGGACGATGGCATGATGTGCAATGATTGTAAATTATTGGCGCTATATGTTCGCTAAAATTTACGTTTTGAGCTTTCACATTTGTCCACATAATTAAACCCAGCAATAAGCTTAAATTTATTTTTTTCATTTTAATAAAGATATTATACAACCAACAGGTTCAGTGCGTTTTAGTTTTATATTCTCATTGAAAATAATGCTTTTTATAGCATCATTTAAATAAAATTCTGTTATTTTTTGTCTTCGTTTTCCAACTCTTTCAAAACTATTATCGATTTTTCCGCTGTAAATTATTTCGCCCGATTGACTATTAATCAAAAATACTTGTGGTGTTACCTTGGCTTGATATTTTTTAGTAAAATGCTGATTTGTATCTACTAACAAAGGAAAATTTAAATTATACTTTGACTTAAAATGCATAATACTATTTTCATCTGAAATACTTTCATTTGGAAAATAGGCAATTGTTTTTAAGCCCATATTTTGATAGGCAGTTTGTAATTGATTGATGCTTTGCGTTTGATTTTGACAAATTGGGCAACTTTCGGATAAAAAATAAACCAAAGTGTAATGTTCCAACTGAGCTTTAACTTGCCCAGAGAGAAGAAATATAAATATTAAAAACTGTAAATATTTCATAACCAGATAACTTTAAAGGTAGAAATATTTTCAAATAAATCAATTATATTTTTGGTTGACTACTCTACAGTTTTAAAAAATAATTTCATTAATGCGCCAAGTAGTTCTTAACTTCTATCATAAAATGATTAAGTAAAATTGTTTTATCCAATACTTTACAATAATCGGTTTCTAATTTTTTGCTTTCATGACTTTCTGAAAATGGATTAGAAAGTAAGATAATTTTTAGGTCTTTTTTGATAGTCTTAAATTCTTTCGCCCATTTAATATCGAGGTCTTTTCTATCATTCAAATCGATAATTAACAGGTCAACATTTTCAGATTTCAAAAAGTCGATAAAACTTTCAGGATTTTTTGATTTAAAAACAATTTCAATGTCTTTTTCATCAGCAAACTCACAGTCATAAGCGTATAATACGATTTCAAAGTCGCAGAGTAAGGCAATTTTGTTCATTTTAATTTTTTTACTGCTTTTATCCTTTAAATTCACTTTATTATTCCCATTAATAAGGTGAAAAGTTAAGGACTAAAATTGATTTTATTTAATTCCCATTTAAATAAAATTCAATCTTAAATTTCGCTCAATATTAATAATTTTATTTGAAGTCAATCTGCTTATTGTTACGATTTTTGAAAACTTCTGTCCAAATTATTTTTTTAAAATAAACCTTGTTTTTAAATCCAATTTATTGAAATAAGGGTCATATTTTTTTTCGAAACAATTGTTATTTCTAATGACAAACAATTGGAATAATTTAAATTTCATTTTATTTAATTCGAATAGGTTTATTTATAATTATTTATGAGATTAATTACCTTAATGATTTGATTTAGCTTTATTTAAAATTGTTCTTTTTTAGCTTTGCGCAAAATTATCAAGCAATGACTCAACTGAGCGTGAACATTAATAAAATAGCCACCTTAAGAAATGCTAGAGGCGAAAACAATCCAAATGTAGTAAATGTAGCTTTAGATTGTATTCGTTTTGGTGCTGATGGAATTACAGTGCATCCAAGACCGGATGAACGACACATAACCAGAAAAGATGTTTATGATTTAAAAGATGTTTTAACTGTTGAGTTCAATATTGAAGGTTATCCATCACCTGATTTTGTTAAAATGGTTTTAGATGTAAAACCTGCTCAAGTTACTTTGGTACCCGATCCACCGGGAGTTTTAACTTCAAACGCAGGTTGGAATACCTTAAAAGAACTGGACTTTTTAAAGTCAACTATTGATGTTTTTAAAAATGCAGGAATTAGAACTTCTATTTTTATGGAAACTGAAATTGAGTTCATTTCTCTTGCAAAAGAAAGTGGCACTGATAGAATTGAATTGTATACTGGTCCTTATGCTAATCAATTTTCTGAAGACAAAAACAAAGCGGTAAAGCCTTATGCAAAAGCGGCTTTTTATGCTAAAGAAATTGGTTTAGGTTTGAATGCTGGCCACGATTTAAGTTTAGAGAATTTGAACTTTTTTAATAAACATATTCCTCATTTATTAGAAGTATCTATTGGGCATGCACTTATTTGCGATGCTTTGTATTATGGTTTAGAAAATACCATTCAAATGTATAAACGCGAATTAGATTTAGCTATTTAATTGAAAAAATGGAAAGTTCGACATTAAACTATAAAGTATTTGGTAATGGTCAACCATTAGTTATTCTTCATGGATTGTTTGGTTCCTTAGATAATTGGCAAACTATTGCTAAACAAATTGCTGAAAAAGGTTTTGAGGTTTTTATTTTAGATCAGCGAAATCATGGAAATTCTTTTCATAGCAATGAATGGACTTATGAAGTCATGGCAAATGATTTAAAAACATTTTGTGAACAGCAAAATTTGGAACAAATAGTTTTAGTTGGTCATTCAATGGGAGGGAAGGTTGCGATGCATTTCACTGCTAATTTTCCTGAATTTGTAAAAAAATTGGTGGTGGTTGATATCGCTCCGAAATTATATAAACGCCATCATGATACCGTTTTAGAAGCCATTAATAGTTTAAACTTAGAAGCTTTAAAATCGAGAAGTGAAGCAGAAAAACATTTTCAAGAATATGAAATGGACTTTGCCACAAGGCAGTTTTTGTTGAAAAATTTGTATTGGAAAACGCCTGAAAAATTAGATTGGAAGTTTAACCGAAAAGCCATCACTGAACAATACGATAACATCAGCATTAATTCTGTTGAATCAGAAAAATGCACTACTGAAACACTTTTTATTAGAGGTGAAAATTCAGGTTATATTAAAGACAGTGATTGGGATAATATTTTAGAAATTTTCCCCAATGCATTTTTAGAAACCATAAACGATGCAGGCCACTGGGTGCATGCGGAAAATCCGGAAGAATTTTTGAAAAAAATCTTGGCTTTTATTATCTAAAAAATCAACTATTTAGGAGCTATTTTTAATAAAAACAATCCAATAAAAAAGTAAATAACATTCGGAATCCAAACGGCAAACATGGCTGGAAAACCTGCGTTTAACGAATAAGTTATGGTTACTTGGGCAAACATGATAAAACTAAAACTGATTATTAATCCCAGACCAAGGTGAATACCAATTCCTCCGCGCGCTTTTCTGCTAGCAACCGCAATTCCAATAATGGTTAGAACAAAAGCTGCGAATGGAATAGCTAAACGCAAATATTTTTCAATTTCGTAATAAACCAATGAATCTGATCCTTTAAACTTTTCCTTTTCTATAAATTCATTTAATTCGAAAAAATTCATGGTTTCCACTTCCATGAGTGTATTTCCAAAATCGGAGGGATGCATGTTAAGGTGAATGTCTTTGATTCTGATAAATTTAAAATCCTCGTCTTTATTCGCTTTAATTATCCTCTCGTTGATGTTTTCCATTGTCCATAATTTTTTAATGGAGTCCCAACGTATAATGTCTGAATTGGTTTTTTGAATCAATCGGCCTTTTTCAAACTTTTCCATGCTAAATCTGTAGCCAATATTTTGACGCACATTGTAACCTTCGAAATAAATAAACAATCCCGGACCAATTTGTCGATGAATATTTCTTTCATAATTGTCATAAGGCATACCCACGTATTTGTTTTCAAATTCATTTCGCAAACGGTTGGCTGGTGGAATAACAAAATTGTTTAAAATTAGTAATACAGAAGCGATTATTCCAGCCGAAATAATATAAGGTCGCATGAATCTTCCAAAACTTACCCCACTTGCTAAAATAGCCACAATCTCACTATTGGAAGCCATTTTGGAAGTGAAAAATATAACTGCAATAAATATAAAAACAGGACTTAGTAAATTTCCGATGTAAGGAATGAAGCCAAGGTAATATTTAAATATTTCAAAAAATGTTGGGCCTTTTTTCAAGAAGTCATCCAATTTTTCTGAAATATCAATTACTACAGCTATCAAAATCATTAAAACCAATGAGTAAACAAAGGTTCCTAAAAACTTTTTAATAATGTACCAATCAACAATTTTCAGCATTTGGTTTGTATTTGCTTAAAGCCTTTTTCCTAATTTTTGAACCATTTCATTTTTCCATGTTGCAAAAGTGCCAGCTAAAATTTGTTTCCTGGCTTCTTTTACTAGCCATAAATAAAAGGCTAAATTATGAACTGATGCAATTTGTGCTCCTAAAATTTCATCGCAAACAAAAAGATGGCGAAGATAGGCTTTTGAATATTGGCTATCAACAAACGAGGTTCCATTTTCATCTAATGCCGAAAAATCATCTTTCCACTTATTGTTTTTAATGTTAATAATACCTTCTGAAGTAAACAACATTCCATTTCGTGCATTTCGGGTTGGCATAACACAATCAAACATATCAACACCTAAGGCAATTCCTTCTAAAATATTGATTGGAGTTCCAACACCCATTAAATAACGAGGTTTGTCTTTTGGTAAAATGTCGCAAACCAGTTCGGTCATTTCATACATATCTTCATGAGGTTCGCCAACTGAAAGACCACCAATAGCGTTTCCTTCGCGACCTTGCTCTGCTATAAATTCTGCTGAAATTTTGCGCAAATCTTTATAAACACTTCCTTGAACTATTGGAAAAAGTGTTTGGCTGTAGCCATATTTTCCTTCCGTTTCATCAAAGCGAGTAATACATCTTTTTAACCACCGATGGGTCATTTCCATCGATTTTCGCGCATATTCATATTCGCATGGATAAGGCGTGCACTCATCAAATGCCATAATAATGTCAGCGCCAATAATGCGTTGAATGTCCATAACTCCCTCAGGTGTAAAAATATGTTTTGAACCATCAATGTGCGATATAAATTGAACGCCATCTTCTTTTATTTTCCTTGTTCCTGATAACGAATAAACTTGGTAACCGCCACTATCGGTTAAAATAGGCCTCTCCCAGCCATTAAATTTGTGCAAACCACCAGCTTTTTCCATTATTTCTAAACCCGGACGCAAATACAAATGATAGGTATTCCCTAAAATTATTTGGGCATTAATATCGGTTCTAAGTTCTTGTTGGTGCACAGCTTTAACGGTTCCCGCAGTTCCAACAGGCATAAAAATGGGGGTTTCAATTTTACCGTGATCTGTTTCTATTTCGCCTGCTCTGGCTTTCGTATTTTTATCAGTACTTATTAGTGAAAACTTCATATATTTTTCTGAAAATTAATTGAAAATCAATTAATTAATTTTGTTTTGAATATTAATAACCATGTTTAAAAGTCGCGCAAAGATAGCTAATAACGCATACTATAAGACTTTAGCTTTGCCTTGATTTTATTAAATTATGCAAACCAATCACGCCATTTATGAATGGGCTATTTTAGGACTATTCGCTTTTTCGGCTTTATCTTTAGTTTTTTATTACTTGTTTGTTTACTTAAGGTTGGCAATTTTCAAAAATAAAAAGCCAAATTTAGAAACTCTACCAGTTTCAGTTGTTGTTTGTGCCAAAAACGAAGAAGACAATTTAATGAATTTTGTTCCGCTGCTGATGGAACAAGATTATCCCAACTATGAAGTAATTATTGTCAATGATTTTTCAGAAGATGGAACAATTGATATTTTGAATGCTTACGATCAAAAATATCCAAATTTAAAAGTCATAAACATTAAACATGTTGATTCTTACAATATTGGTAAAAAGTATCCTTTAACAGTTGGCATTAAAGGGGCAAGCAATGAGCATTTAATTTTTACTGATGCAGATTGTTATCCAAAATCGAAATTCTGGATAAGAGAAATTATGCAAGCCTACAAACCAGAAACAGAAGTTGTTTTGGCTTTTGGAGGACATGAAAGAAGAAAAGGATTTTTCAATAAATTGTTACGTTATGATACTTTTCAAGTTGCCTTTCAGTATCTTTCATTTGCTTTGGCCGGTGCACCCTATATGGGAGTTGGAAGAAACATGAGTTATAAAAAATCTTTATTTTTCAAAAATAAAGGTTTTGCTATGCATCATCATATAATTTCGGGTGACGATGATTTGTTTATTAATCGTGCTGCTAATGCTAAAAATGTAAATATTGCAATTTGTAAGAATTCGCATACTGTTTCTATTCCAAAAGAAACATTTCATGATTGGTATCGCCAAAAATTAAGACACACTACTACAGGTAAATTTTATAAATTTCGAGATAAGTTTTATTTAGCTTATTTATATTTCACAAAGTTGTTTTTTGTGCTCTCTTTTATAGTTGCAGGAGCTTTACAATTAGAATTACCAATAGTTGCAGGTGTTTTTGGTTTTATTTTTTTACTTCATTATGTTATTGCTGGATTTGCAGCCAAAAAACTTGACTCGCTTGATTTGCTAATTTGGTCGCCCATTTTCGAATTGTATTTTCTTTATTTTCAACCATATATTGCCATTGCTAGTCTTAGACATAGAAAATACCTATGGAAGTAATTGCCGTAAAGTTTTTGAATTAGGATTAAAACTGACCGTGTGTTTTTCATTTCGGTAGCGATTAATTTTCGAAAAATGATTTTATATTAGCCAAACAGAGAAAATAAAATGACCCTCATTAATTCACTTGCCTCTTGGATAATTAAAAAAAGGATTCATCAAATTGAATTATTTAAGCTATATCCCATTGAGGTGCAACAAGAATGGTTTTTGAGATTGATAAATGAATCTCGTTTTACCGAGTGGGGAATACGTTTTAATTATGCTGATATCAGCACTGTTAATCAATTTAAAGAAACAGTTCCTATTCAAGATTATAATAGTTTAAAACCATTTATAGATAGGTTAAAAGATGGTCAACAAAATATTTTATGGCCTACAGATATTAAATGGTTTGCTAAATCTTCAGGAACAACGAATGATAAAAGTAAATTTATACCAGTAAGTATTGAAACCTTAGAGGAATGTCATTACAAAGGAGGTAAAGACATGCTTTCTATTTACATAAACAATCACGAAAACACTAAAATATTTACAGGAAAAGCATTAATGATGGGAGGTAGTCACCAAATTATTCAAATGGGTGGCGACAGTTACACAGGCGATTTATCAGCCATCATCATGCAAAATATGCCAATTTGGGCACAATTTTTTCGTTCCCCTGATTTATCGGTGGCCTTAATGGACAAATGGGAACAAAAAATTGAAAAAATGTGTGAAATCACCATGCGTGAAAACATTACCAATATTGCAGGAGTTCCTTCTTGGACAATGGTTTTGTTTAATAAAATTTTAGAAAAAACAGGTGCTAAACATATTTTAGAAGTTTGGCCCAACTTAGAATTATACATGCATGGAGGTGTTAGTTTTGTTCCATATCGCCAAAAATTTAATGAGCTAATCCCGAATAGTAAAATGAACTACTTCGAAACATATAATGCTTCAGAAGGTTTTTTTGGCATTGAAGATGTACCAGGTTCGGGAGAGTTACTATTAATGCTTGATTATGGAATTTTTTACGAATTTCTTCCGGTTGAAGAGTATGGAAAAGAATATCCTAAAACACTTCAATTAGATGAAGTTGAATTGAATAAAAATTATGCTTTGGTTATTTCAACTAATTCGGGTTTGTGGCGCTATTTAATTGGTGATACCATAAAATTTGTAAGTAAAAATCCTTTTAGGATAAAAATAACCGGCAGGACCAAACATTTTATCAATGCTTTTGGTGAAGAGTTAATTATAGAAAATGCAGAAGAAGCGTTAAAAATAGCTTGCGAGAAAACCAATTCGGCCATTGTAGATTACACCGCAGGACCAATTTACATGGAAGGAGATAAAAATGGTGGGCATGAATGGTTGATTGAATTTGAGCATGAGCCCGAAAATTTGGAATATTTTACCGAAATTTTAGACAATGCATTAAAGTCAATCAATTCTGATTATGAAGCCAAACGTTATCATAATTATGTTTTAAAAATGCCTTTAATTCACAAAATGCCAAAAGGAACTTTTTATAATTGGCTAAAATCGAAAGATAAATTAGGAGGGCAAAACAAAGTTCCAAGATTAGCCAATAACCGAGAATATCTCGATGCAATATTGCGTTTTAAGAATCTATAAATTCGACATCGATGAAAAATTTGCTAAACCTTTTGATAATTTTTGTTCAAATTTCGGTTGCGCAAAATGTTAAGTTGATTAAAGAAATAGACATCAGGGCAGATTTAATAAGCAGCGATAATTTAGGGAATTTTTATGTCATAAAAGGATCAGAATTAACTAAATATGACAAGGAGGGTAAAGCTTTTGGTTACAAATTCAGCGATAAAACTTTAGGTAATATAACTTCTATTGATGCCAGTAATCCTTTAAAAATAGCACTTTTTTACAGAGATCAATCGCTGATTATTTTTTTAGACAATATGTTGGCTAAAACCGGACAAGAAATTAATCTTCAAAGTTTAGGATTTGACCAAACTAGTTTAATTTGTTATTCCTTCAACAATGGTATTTGGTTGTATTTGCAATCTCAATTTGAATTAATTCGGTTAAAACAAAATACAAGCATTGAGCAACGTACTGGAAATTTGGTTCAAATTGTTAATCAAGACATTAAACCTGAATTTTTAATTGAAGCTAACAATTTTGTGTACATGAATAATGGGGGTGAAAACATTATGATGTTCGATATTTTTGGCACTTTCATGAACTATATTCCTGTTAAAACCAATAAAAAATTTCAGATTGATAACCAATCTATTGTTTATCAAAATGGGAATAACATAGAAATATATAACAGAAAAACCTTTCAAGTTTTTAGTTTACCGATTCCAATAAATGAAAACATTTTACAAATTAGAAAAGAAGAAAACTTGATTTTTTGTTTGCTCTTTAATAAAGTTTTGATTTACTCACTCAATTAAATTAGTAAGATAAATCTACACTAAAAAGTTCTGGAAATTTTGGTGTTTTTGTTCTATAAAAGTCCATTATTTTTTTCAAATCTGCCTCTTTATTTCCTGTAGGATAAATAATTTCCGCATCAATTCCGCATTCTTTTTTACTGTAATCAATATAGGCCATAGCTATTGGCACACCAGCATTCAAAGCCACATGATAAAAACCAGTTTTCCATCTTTCGCGTTTTTTTCTGGTACCTTCTGGGGTTACTAAAACAATCATTTCCTTATTGTCTTTTATCAAATTAACCATTGCATCAACAGTGCTTAATTTACCTTTTGCTGAACCTGGAGCTGGTTTTCTATCAATTGGAATACCACCATATTTATTAAAAAATAAATTAAAAGGAAACTTATACCATTCTTTTTTAATGGTGTATTTAACTGGAACACCCATCTGATAAAAAGAAGCCATAGCATAAACATAATCCCAATTGCTTGTATGAGGTGCAGCTACTAAAACGCATTTTTTCATATCTTTTGGTAAACCATTTTTAAAAGACCACTTATGCCACTTAAAAATCCAGTAAAAAATTTTATACATCATAAATTAAAAATGTTTTAAGATATTTTTTTTTAGTTTCAGCAAATATCAATTTAACTTAGCTAAAAACAAACCTAATTTTAAAGCGTTTATTAACTAAAACTTAAAATGATTTTTAGGCCTATCAATATAGAATTGGAACTTAAGAAAGAAAGACAAAAAAATCTGGAAACAGGCGATTTGCTTTTGGATGAAGCCATGAAAATATTGTCTGAATCCATTAATCGCGACCAAGAAATTATAAATGTTATCAGAGAGGGTTATGTATCTTCTAATTTTATAAAAATAAGTGAGGATAAAATTGATAACTCCAAGGTTTTTTCGGAAAAAGAAATTTCAAAAATTGCTTCAAAATATAGACTAAGACTATTAGATAGCAAAAACATAAAAGGTGAAATTCCTTATCAAGCATTGGTGGAGGTTAGAAAGTTTGAAAATCAACACAATATAACGCTTACCAATTTTAAAGTTTTTGTTCCGCTAAGTTTTTTAACGGGAACGGAAGACTTTTCAAGACCAATTTTAATGGTACCAATTGGTAATGACAACTATTACATTATTTACAAATGGGGTGGTGATTTAGAATGGTATCGAAGTTTATTATTTTATCCTTTTAGAAATTTAAGCACTATGCTTGTTTCGGTAATTACATTAACAAGCATCATAACTCTATTAATACCAACTAATTGGTTGGTTAGAAGTGAATTACTGCTTGATAATATTCACTATTACCGTGGCTTATTTTTTGTTTCTTGTTTTGTATGGATTTCGGTCATTGCTCTTTATATCGGTTTAGTTGCCAACAAAGGTTTTGGAAAAAACTATGCTGACTAATCCTTCAGAATAGGAACAAATAAAATATCTTCGTTTCGATTTTAAAACACCATGAATAGCTCTATTAATTCAAAATACATTCAGCCCAAAACAAAAGAAATTGATGTAGAAGAATATGTACATAAGATACTTTCAGGTGATAGAGTTTTTTTGAGTAAAGCCATTACTTTAACTGAAAGCACTAAGGAAGAGCATAGAGAAAAAGCGGGTGAGATAGTTGAAAAATGCCTTCCATTTTCGGGCAAATCAATTAGAATTGGAATTACAGGAATTCCTGGGGTAGGAAAATCTACTTTTATTGACAATTTCGGAGCATTTTTGGTAGATAAAGGAAAAAAATTAGCCGTTTTAGCCATTGACCCAAGCAGTGTAAAAACTGGTGGTAGCATTCTGGGCGACAAAACCCGAATGGAAAAACTTACCTTATTAGACGAGGTTTATGTTCGTCCATCGCCTTCGGGTGGTAATTTGGGAGGCGTGGCCAAATCAACCCATGAAGCTATTATATTATGCGAAGCTGCAGGTTTTGATACCATTTTTGTGGAAACAGTAGGAGTGGGGCAATCAGAAATTGTGGTCAATTATTTAGTTGATTTTTTTCTATTACTCATTATTGCTGGGGCAGGCGATGAATTGCAAGGTATTAAAAGAGGAATTATGGAAATGGCCGATGCCGTTTTGATTAATAAAGCCGATGGTGAAAATTTAGAAAAAAGTAAAAATGCTAAAGCTGAATTTACAAAAGCGATGCATTATTTTTCAGAATCTGATTCTGGTTGGAGTTCTAAGGTTGAAATTTGTTCAGCCACAACAGGTTTTAATTTGGATAAAGTTTGGGATATAATAAAAAATTACGAAACATATAGTAAGGCTAATAATTATTTTAATAAAAAAAGAGAAGAACAAAATGCTTATTGGTTATATCAAACCATTGAAGATGAGTTGAAAAATAAATTTTATCATAACAATAAGGTGATTGATTTAATCAAAAAAATTGAAAAAGAAGTAAAATCTAATATGATTAGTTCTTTTGAAGCGGGAAAAAAAATAATTAAAATATTCACTCAAAACAATAAATAGTGAAAAAGGTACTATTTATAGATTCCATGCATCCATTGCTTGAAAAGCTTTTAGAAAATGCAGGATTTAATTGCGAACATGATTATGAAAGTTCAAAAGAAGTTATTGAGTCTAAACTTCATCAATATATTGGAATAGTAATTAGAAGCCGATTTAAAATTGATACAAATTTTATTGATAAAGCCAAGAATTTAAAGTTTATTGCCCGCGGTGGATCTGGCTTAGAAAACATTGATGTGAAATATGCTGAAAGTAAAAATATTAGCTGCCTTAATTCACCAGAAGCAAATGCGCAAGCTGTTGCTGAACAAGCTTTAGGAATGTTGTTGAATTTGTTTAATAATATTAATAAAGCAGATTCAGAAGTTAGGAAAGGAATTTGGAAGCGAGAAGAAAATAGAGGAATTGAATTATCAGGAAAAACGGTTTCAATCATTGGTTTTGGAAACAATGGAAAAGCATTCGCCAAAGTTTTGTCAGGTTTTGGTTGTGAAGTTTTGGTTTTTGATAAATATTTGAAGCATTATTCAACCGATTTCGCAAAAGAATCAGATTGGGAGGAGATTTTTGAGAAAACAGATATTATTAGTTTTCATGTTCCATTAACAGAAGAAACCTTGTATTTTTTTAATCAAAAATTGATTGAAAAATTTAAAAAGCCCATTTATTTAATAAATATTTCAAGAGGAAAAGTTGTTAAAACATCTGATTTAGTTGAAGGAATTAAAAACGGAAAAATTTTAGGTGCTTGTTTAGATGTGTTAGAATATGAAAAAGTTTCGTTTGAAAATCTTTCAATTGAGGCTTTGCCAGAGGATTTTAAGTTTTTAACCGAAAGTCCTAAAACAGTTCTAACTCCTCATATTGCTGGCTGGTCAATAGAATCAAATGAAAAAATAGCGAAAGTATTATTCAATAAAATTCAAGATTTAAAAATTTAGCCACGAATGCACGAATGGTCTTTAAAAAGAAATTCTGAGTAAAACCAAAGTGGACATTGAGCGGAGTCGAAATGGACGCTAGAAACAAAAGCCACGATTGCACGATTGTTTTGCTTTTAGAATAGAAAAATTAGCCACGAATGCACGAATGGTTTTGATTTTTAAACAAGGAAGTTAACCGCTAATGCACGAATGTTTTGCTTTTAGAATAGGAAAATTAGCCACGAATGCACGAATGGTTTTGATTTTTAAACAAGGAAGTTAACCGCTAATGCACGAATGTTTTTGCTTTTCTAAATAGGGAAATTAGTCACAAATACACTAATGATTTTGTTTTTCAGAATAGAGAATTAGCCACTAATGCACGAATGTTTTTCACTTTTATATTGCCGAGAACCAGCATTTTTATTCGTGCATTCGTGACTTTTTACAACCTCAAACGAGCTTTTATTAGTGCATTCGTGGCAATTAAATTTTACCTCGAATGTTTTTTATCCGTGTTTTCATAGCTATTACAGAATCGTGAAAGAGTTTTTTATTCGTGCATTCTTGGCAGTTTTATTTTACCTCGAATGTTTTTTATGCGTGTTTTCATAGCTATTACAGAACCGCGAAAGAGTTTTTTATTCGTGCATTCGTGGCAGTTTTATTTTACCTCGAATGTTTTTTATCCGTGTTTTCGTAGCTTTTACACAACCGCGAAA